>Ga0208357_1000585_pt1 | contig 28829 bp, 38 predicted proteins | sample NGESurdeep092012_6_FD_184487 | JGI IMG/M metagenome (GOLD analysis project Ga0208357, IMG submission 184487) | Arctic peat soil microbial communities from Barrow, Alaska - NGEE Surface sample F52-2 deep-092012 (SPAdes) | ecosystem: Environmental > Terrestrial > Soil > Wetlands > Peat ...
ACCCCGGCCCCGGCGATGATCTGTCCAACCGCCAGCGTGCCGAAGGCGACGGCGGAAGCCGTCAGCGTCGTCGTCGAGATCGTGCCGGCGAACAGCGCGGCGGGTTGCGTCGCGGTGATCGTCTCGGCCGGAGTTACGGTCTGCGATGCGCTGATGGTGTAAGTTCCGACTCCACCCGTGCCTGACCCGAGGGCGCTGATATAGGTGCCAGCAGTGACCCCGGCGCCGGTGATCACCTGGCCAACCGCGACGGTGCCGGATTGCATCGCCGTAACGGTGAGCGTGGTGGTCGAGATGGTGCCGGTGAAAACGGCTCCCACCGGGTTGCTAGTGATGCCGAGCGTATCGCTGATTATCTGCGCCGCGTTGGAGAACGAGGTCGCGCCCGAAAGGTTGACGCTGCCGCTATGAGCCGAGCCATCGATAGTGATGCTCAGCGCGCCGTTGACCGCCTGGATCGCGGCGAGACCGGCCGAACCGATAGGTCCTCCCCACAAGTACGCTGACACCGGGGCGATGTTGTACTGGGCGAACAGCATCTCGCCAGGCTGCACCAGGATCCCAGTCGGGTCGTTCGGCCCGAGGAAGTAGATGGAAGCGAGCGCAGCCTCGTTGGCGTTCTGGCCGAAGAAGTCAGCGACCTCGATAGCATCCGAGAACAGCATGACCTCGCCGATCGGCACGCGGGTATTCTGCGTGAGGAACAGGCCGTTGAGGTCGACGCCGTTGCCACCCGGACCGAGTACACCGGGGATAACGTCAACGATTGCACTTGCCGGGATGGCGGGGGTGATCATTCTGATTTAGCCCTTTTAGCTAAAGGCATCACTGGTATGGCGGGGGTAACGGCCAAATGATATCTCCTTTACGGAGGAAACGAGCCTTCGACATCCACGGGAGTAACCGTAGCAACGGTGGCAAATTGTTGCGCGACACCCGTCACAGGGTTCACTTGAAGGTGTACGTCGAGTGTCCACCGCTCTTCGTACTGTGACTCGCCGTCGACGAAGGCAAGCTGCCGCGGGTCATCGGCGTGGAGCGGCGACACGGCCGGATTCTCAGCATGGAAAAACTCGGTCGCCACCTCGGACCGCAGCAAAGTCGATAACGTCTGTGCGGAGTCGCCGGCCGGACCACCCTGAAGTCCGTACACGTCGATCTGGACAACGAACTCCGTTTCCTGGAGGTCCTGCCGCTGGTCGGCGTACATCGTCTCCGATGCGATGGTCTGCGATGGGGAAATCGTATAGGTGCCGACACCGCCAGTCGGCGAACCTGTGAGCTGAGCGACGATCACAGTGTTGGTGGCGACTGTATTCGGCCAATTGCCGTCAACGATCTGCATGCCAGCCTGGATACCAGAAGGACCGAGATATTCCGTCGCCGACACAGTCAAAACTGTTCCAGTAACAGAACCCGTGAACACGTTGTCCACGTAGCTCGTCTCGTTGGTGCCGAGCCGACGCCGCCGTAGAGGCGACATAATGACGTAGTTCGGGCCAGCGGAGGATGGGACGCGGTTCACCTGACCCTGCTCCACGTCAACGCCCGGTGGAAGCACCGCCGTGATGAAGTCCCCAAGAACCTGGAAACACTGGGACTCGGTTAGGTTTATGCTGGCGGGTACGGGCATAATCGCTTTACTCGCGTCGAATTTCGCGGTATAACGCGCTGAACTTGAGGGATACGCCGCTATGCGAAACCTAACAGCGAATTTCTGCGATGCCGAATATGGCGCGATCCGCTAGGCGGGTGGGTTGACCTGCTCGGTGAGCCCAACGGAACACCACCCAGCCTGGTCGAACGCCTCGATGACTGCGGTAACAAGCCACGTCTGCATGACGCCACTCACCGGGAATTGGAGCATCGTGCCGCCGGTCTGCGCCGCGCGGTTGACGCCCTGGATGCTGCCGTAGAGATACGCCTTGCGCGTGACGCCGGTAATGTTCATCGCCGCGAGCTGCCGCAGGTCGTTGGACCCGAGCGGCTGAACCTGGACTGTCACCGGCGAGGTCGTGTAATTGGCGGTGCGCGTGTAGTCCGGGTTCTTGGTGCTCCCGATATAAAGATACAGCAATCCCGACGTAGGTGGATTTGCCGACGCGATTACGTTGCTTACTATTGCGTGCAGATTTAGGCCCACGAGCTAGCTTTCCCGTGGACCTTCGAAATGCTCGTCGTCCACCTCGTAATCTATACTGTTGAGCATATGCCCGGTCCAGACCAACGGTTTTGTACTAACTCCGTCAGCGGTCTCCCCCGCTTTGACGCGGCGCCTGGCCTCCAGCACGTCGGCGAAGGTCGCGTGACCGTTCGGCCCGATAATCTTGCGGATCATCAACGTAATAGGTGACAGAGCCGGCTCATTCGTGTCGACAATGCTCTCTCGGAGTTCTCCCGCGATGAGCGCGCCGACGCGCTTCAGGGTTAACTCGGCGTTACCGTCCGTAACCTTTAGCTGCTGGGCTATGACGCCGGGCCACTCGGCCTCATGCTTCGCGACCATATTGCGGAAGAACGGGCGCGGGGGGATACCAGCGCGGGGGGCACCGAATTCCTGAATTGCGGCAACCGTGGGAACATTCAATCCACCGTCAGGATAAGTGGCTGTATCGTAAAAGCCGACAGTAAGCGTCCCCGCAGAAGCGAGCTTGCGCCCGATCTCTTTGATCGCTTCTGCGAACTTCGCGCCGCCGCTAACGTATTTGGTCGCCATCTCAGCCAGAAGCGTTTTTAAGCGAATCGCGTCGTTAACATCACTGCACAATGAACCGGCGCGAGCCGAGCGGATAAGGGCCGCCGAACGGGAACGCCTGCCCCATCGAATTGCCCACGACGTAGCGCGCTGTGCGGTAGCGCGCGGTGGCCGCCCAGAACGCAGCACCGGGGGCAGTTTGCATGTACCATGCAGCCTCCTGCGGCGTCTGGGCCATCTCGAACGCCACGCTGACGGAGCCTTCGCTGGCGTTGCTGATGCGCCCGACCTGAGCAGGCGCGGGCGAAGTACCCGTGGTGTTCGGCTGGCCGTCCAATTGCGGCGAATTGAGGTACGCCAGATGTGCCGTGAGCATATTCAACAGCGTTAGCAGCGTCGTCGGATCGCAGACGATCCCGATGACGTTCGCACAATACAACGATGCCTCATTGAAGAGCAACTGCGCGAAATCGTCGCCGACGTTCGCCAGGCTCGGGTAACGGGCCTGCCACGCGGTGTAGTTGAAGGTTACGGCGGGGGTGAAGGTCATCTAGCCTCGCTCTGGGTCAATGTCGGGAGCACTGGGATCGCCGTACATCGACAATTAGGTAATTCTCCCGGCCATATATTCTTCTTCGCGTCGGGGTCGAACCAGCCGTCGGCGATCGCGTACACGACCTTGTCGCGCCCGGCCTTGACGTGGGAAGGTCGAGGCGTCTTACCTCCCGCACTATGAAGCCAACGCGCGCTTTGGATCCCGATCTCTTGGTAACGCACGCGCGTTAGAACGGCCGTGGCTTTCTGATTCTGATCTCGCGCGATGAACGCCGCACGCCGTCGGGCCACCCCGTAGCTCGCCTCGATCGCGTCGGTAAGGTAGCCGAGATCGCGCCCCGCCTGGACGGAACGCATCACGTGCCCCTGCACGTCGGCCAGGTAACGTTGGGGGATCGATTTTATCAACCCGACGTTCTCGCCGATGACCGCCTGGTACGCGTCGTTCATCGGACGCGACATCTTGAACTCGACCGAAAAGCCACCGCGCTTGAGGATACCCTTCAGCGTTGTGTCGCTCCGCTTCGCGCTGGTCTGGGCGAACCATCTGCCGAGATTGTCCGCCGCCTCGTCGTATCGCTTCTGCCAACGCCGTATCAAAGATGACACGACCTCGTCCAACGTCCTCGCCGGGCTGGCGTCCTCGGCCAACTTCACGATCTCCGGCGTCTTAGCGCGATACGCCGCCCGCACCCAATGCGTCACGGAGCGGTGCATTTCCTCCAGCAACCGATCGAGCCGTCCGTGGTACGCCGCCCGTACGCCCGCGTTGGGACGTACGGGGCGGAGGGTTTTCGGCTTCCGTATTGCCGACATCCCTCTAAGCTGAGCGCGTGACCGCCGAACGGTACGAGACGAAAGCGCCCGCCGTGTCCACTTGGTACACGCACTGGAAAGCGTTAGTCAGTACGACACCCGTCGTGCCTGCGATAGTGTCAATGGTGTCCGATCCTGCCGCATATACTTTGAATGAGTTCCCCGGACCGTCGTTGATCACGGTCACCGTGCCGCCGACACCGATCGTGGCCGATGCCGGCAGGATAACACCCACCGCGCTGGATGCCGCCGTGACAACGCGGTTTATCGCAGCGGTGAGAGCGAGCGCGTTCGTACGGCTCGATCCGACCGCAACGAGTCCTCCGGCGTAGCTCTGACTGGCATAGGTGGCGGCGACGGTAACGCCTCTGATCTTGCCCCCGGTGATGTTAACGTTGGACTGTTCTCCACCAAGAGCAGTCCAAGTCGGGGATGCCGTTGTATTCGTGTTCACGTACAAGATAAAATTGACGTTATCTAGCAGAAGATCGTGCTGGTGAGCAACGCCAGCGAACGTGCCGGAGGTACCGCTGGTCGGAGGACCGGCACTGGGCCAGATCGGCTCAAAGTTTACGTCACCGAGCGAAGGGATGAAGAATTTCTGGGACATCTCAGGGATTTTCCTTATCTGGCTCTTCGACGATCGCGTACACCATGCCGCCGGTGACCAGCGAATTCTCGGCGTTGGCCTTCAGCCAAGCCTCCCAGAGCGCGAGCGGAACGGGCGTCACCGTGTACTCGCCGCCGTCGCCGATCGCTACGACCGACGAGTCGCGCAGCGCGTGGGTGCCTGGGAGGACGGCGTGAGCGGTCACCTCGAACTTAGGCAAGCCTGTGGAGGCGTCCATCACCTCGGCGTAGCTCTCTAGCACCAGGCCGTTATTAACCCGACAAGCAATCTTCACTAAAGATGAAGGATCGCTCGCCGCGTTAAGCCGCTCGGGCACCGGGGGCATGCTCGCTGGCGAAGACCTTACCCCGCAGCTCGGGTGAGCGGGCACCCGGCTTCGACGGGTCGATCGGCTCCAGTCCGGATTTAGTATCCTTCAGGTCGCGGGCCTCGTCCATCGCGCGGTGGTAGTCGGGCGCGGCGAAAACGACCCGATTACGGACCAGATCGCTATGCTTGTTCTGATCCAACCAACACTCCCACAGGTCGCGCGGAACGCCTTGGTTAAGCATATAGCCCCCGACGATACCCTCGGGTAGCTCGCCAATACGGCGATACGCGGCGTTGTTGGCGACCGGGCCACGGATGGTGTGCGTCTCGCCGGTCGGTTCCCACAGGGCGTATTTTTGGGTGCCTCCGCCCATGACCTCTCGCGTCGCCTCGGTCTTTACGAACCCGCGAAGAATGATGCCTGGACCGTACTTGCACGCCACGGTAACGGTGTCCGTCCCGCTGACCGGCGCTGAAGGCGGCGTAGGAGTGGAAACGAAAGCTGGAGCGCCGCGGGCGTCGGTAGGCTCGCCCCGCTGGATCGGCGTCGGTACGCCCTTCTGGGGAGGTTGCTGCTCGGCCATCGGTTAAATCCCCACCATCGATCCGATCGCAAACGGCTGGCGGATCACGGTGCCCCACGCGCCGGCCGAACGCTTCTGGCGGTACGAGGACGTAGCCGGGATCAGCCGATGGGTGCGCATCCGGTCGGAATACGCAGGGGTCGCGGTCTTCTGCGTGGCGACCTCGGGCACGACGATCTGCATCAGATTGCCGGCCGCGATGCCCTGCGGGGTGGTCGCGCTGATCGCCGAATACTCCTGGATGCCCGTGATGATCTTCAGGTTCGGGTACGCGTCGGACAACAGGCCCTTAACGTTCACGCCGAACGAGTTGGCCGCGGTCACCGCGTTCCCGACCGAAGCGGGGATGCCCAGATTCATTGGCGAATCGGTCGTGATGTTGCCGTTACCCTGCGAGATGACCTGACCGACGGTCGATTGGATGTCGGTAAAAATCTCGTTCGGGGTAGCCTTGATAACGCCGCCGACGGTCCACGCCGTCCCGCCGTACGCCTTGACCGCCGGGGTCAGGCTCGCGCTCAGGTCGGGGTCATTGGTCGAGCCATAGTTCTGCAGCCCGTTGACGCCGAAGGCGTAGATGTAGTTGAGCTGCCGCATGAGGATGTATGCGGCAGAGTTCTGCTTGTTGATGACGACGTTGTAGTTCGCCGTCGCGCCGCGGGCCACTTCGAGGTCACCATACGAGATGTTGGTCTCGAAAAGATAGTTCTCGCGCTGCGGCCAGTTGGCGTTCGCCGTCGACACGCCGGTCTCGGCGTAATCGTCGTAGGACGCGGTCTCGCCCACGAACTCGTTCGTCGGGAACATCGCGGAGATCATCTCCCATGAGCCGCGCTGCTCCTCGCCGCCGAACAGCTCGGCCACCTTGAGCGTCGCGAACAGGATGTCGAACGTTTTCGGATCGACGATGTTCACGAACTGCATCGGGACGCCCGCGTTCGGCTCGGTCGTCAGCGCCGGCAGCGCGTCCATCGCGATGCGATGTTGCGTGCCGCGCTTCGGATTGTCCGATACGTACAGCATTGGCTCGGTGCCGGGCTCAAAGCGGACGCCCTTGACCTCGTCCAGCCACGGCAGGTGCGCCCGCATCGCGGCGAGCGACTGTTGAAGTTCCATGTCGTAATTTCCTTCTGTTCTGTCAGTTACACACCGGGGTAGTTGTAGTATCGAGTTGACGTAACGTTTTGCGCTTATGCCAACCTCGTCGTTTAGTCATTCCTCTTCGCCATCCCGGCGGTATATCGTTTTCGCTCTTAGCGTACTCGTTACGAATACCGTCAGTAATTCGTATCTGACCCATTCGCACTTTACTTTGATTAGTGCGCCATTCTTGATTTTGCCAAGAACGTAAGGCGGCTTGTCTGTGATGTTCTCTAGTTTCCAAAGAAGGATTTTTCTTACCCTTGCTTACATTCTCACAAAATTCTGGCGAACGCTTATAACCCGTAAGTTTCGCTACTCGTTTTGCGATCGTTTCGGCAGATGGATTTGTCACAGAGGCGGCGATACGCGCGCGCCATTCCGGTGTTCTCACCCGACTACTGGAAATCTCTCCAAGTCTTTTACGGAGATCGTCAGTAGGGTTCAAAATCCCAGAACCGCCGCCAGAAATATTAGCTAACACGACACCAGCAGCACGTAATTCAGCTATCCGACCAATCTCCCAAAGATTAGCTTCGGCACGCGTTTCGACTTGTCCGATTATCTTAATAATCGGCTTTAAGCTATACCAAGACAATTCTTCGACAAAAGCGTGATGAAACCGGTTGCGTTTAACTATATCTTCTGGACGCCCTTCAATCCCAATACCTACGTAAAAAGGGATATTAAAATCAGGACGCCAGTGTTCATATAGATATTGGCAACCGGTTCTTCTTTGCATTTACGGAAGACGACTGATCTTTACGATTTCGCCGACAGCGCCGGAACTCTGACAATACCAACTAGTTTCGACGTTAATCGCCGCGACCGTGATGGTAGAGCTGGTTACGGTCTGTGACGGGTCTACCGCGAAGGTGCCGCCGGTGCCGCCGGTGCCGGTGAGCAACTGCGTGAGCACCGAGCCGGCCGTCACGCCGCCGCCGCCCGAACCGGCGATCACGTCGTTGACCGCGAAAACGCCGCCCGTAACGGTGCCCAGCGTAAGGGTGCCGTACGCGCCGGTGATCGTGGTCGAGAGCGCGGCCTGCTCGCCGATACTGACCGAGTAGGTGCCGACGCCGCCGGCCGTGCCGCTTAGCTGGGTGACGACCTTGGTGCCGGTAGCGACGTTCGTGCCGCTGAGCGTGGCACCCTTGACGATCGTGCCGGAGCCGACGGCCGTGACGGTCATCACGTCACCGCTGATCGAACCCGTGACCGAGAAAGTCGAGGCAGCGATCGACGAGGTGGCGCCGCTCGCGCCGGTCGACGGCGAGCCGGTCGCCGCGAAGCTGACTGAGCCGTCCGCGAAGGTCGCATAAGCCTTCTGACCGATCAGCGCCTGGGTCGAACCGCGGTTGACGACCCAACGGTCGCCGGCCGTGATCACCGCGCACGGGAGCCCCGTGGGGAGCAGCAGCGAGGCTTCCTTCAGGAAAACCGAGATCAGCCCCTGAAGATGGTTCCCGATGATGCCGAGCGGAACGCCCGTACCGTAGTTGTTGACGATCGTCGGCTGGTTGTCGAGGTCGACCGACGTGTAGTCGGCCCAGACGAACCGTCCGACGAGAACGCCACCGTCGTTGGCGCCGTCGTTGCCGGCGATCATGCCGAACGGCCCAGCGGGATAATAATAGGTGGGATTGAAGCTGGCCGGCGACCCCTCCATCCCCGGCGCGGGAACTTGGTTGACTTGGGACTGGAAAGCCTGACTGATCTGTGCCATCGTGGCAATCTCCTCTTGGTGTTAGGCCGCGCTGACAGCGAAGAAGTCTTCGGGAGCCGGGACGCCGGCCGGCAACAGCGCGCGGTCCGCCGCCAAAGGCACGGAGCGGGCGCTTGATACCTTGGCAACCACGTCGTACAACGGCTCCAACGCGGCGTCCGGCACGTCCTTGACCGCGACGCCCTTCATCTCCAGCGCCTTGCGGAACACGGCCGGGGCCGAATCGCACGCCGCGCGGATTTCGCCGACGGCCGGGCGAACCTTCGCCAGAGCGTTGGCGATGGACGTGTGCCGCGCGTCGTTGGCCGCGAGGGCCGCGCCGATCGCGCTGTCCATCGCCTTTTTGTCGATCATGTTCTCCGGCATCGCGCCCTTGCCCTTCTTCATCACCATCTCGTCATGGGCGCTCATGCCTTCGCCCATGATCTTTTCCAGCGTGGCGCAATCCTCAGGCGACATCTTCCCCGCGCAGAACTCCTTGACCTTCGCGATCATCGGATCGTCGTCGCGCGCCTCGTCGTCGTCGACTTCCTCGTCCGGGTCATCGTCGTCCTGGCCCGGCTTAGCGGCGCGCGCGTCCGATTCCTCCATCGGGATCGCGGCGTTCGCCTTCAGGTCTTCGGTGCCGCCGCCCTCGCCCTCCGACGCCTCGTCGATGAGCTTCTCGGCGGCCTCGATGACCTCGATCACGTCGTCCACGTCGGCGTCCTGCGCCAGACGACCGGCCACGGCGGCCTGGATCGCGGTGGCGATGCCCGTCCGCTGGGTGATGCGGTTCGTCTTCGGGGCACCCTTGAGGATGTCGCCGAGGTTCGGGAGCTTCGTGTCGGCCGCCATGCGCGGGGCCAGGTAGATGGTCAATGCGCCGCGGAGCTCACGGGCTGCGGGCGACAACTTTACGGGCTTGTTAGCCATGTCGTCGGTTTCCTTACGATGTGGTTGTCGCCGCGTTAGAAGACCCACGCGGTGGGGGTTTAGCGGTGATTTCCATGAAGAAGGTCGGCCGAGTAACTGCCGATCTTCTTCATGGAAACGGAGCGGACTTTTCCGGTCAACCCAACCGCCCTTCTGCAATGTTCTTTGCTATAGCTGGCGTAATTCGGCCGGCCCCGGATGATGGGCCAGAGTTCTTGGACGAGGTTTTCTTATAATTTGTAAGTGGTGGCGAGCTAATACCCGCACTTCCATTCAAACGAACTTCCGTCTTTAACTTAGATACTGGGTGTTCGTAGTGGTGCGACCCGGTTTTATCGTCTCGACCTTTATGCTCATGCCCAGCTTCAGTAAGATGGGTGTGCGCCTCAGACTGGCCTGAAGTAAACTGGCCAGAATGTGGATCGTGCTTAATCTCGTCCTGCGCCATCCCCGCCATATCGGCCCAGCGGAAACCCTCGCGGGCGAATAGCTTGCTCGGCATGGCGGAGTCTCCAGACATCTTTCGATTTACTTTCAGCGGGTTACGGGCTATAATCTCTATCGACGCGGCTAGGGTCTGCAGCCCGAAAGCCTTCTTTCTTGCCAAGGAAGTTGCCGCGTCATTCCTTGGCGGGAGCATGGCAAGATGCCGCAGAAACTCGATTCCCGTACCATCTACTACACCTATATCCTGTTCGATTGGCGCGGCACCCCGCGCTATGTCGGAAAGGGTAAAGGCAACAGGTGGTTAGGACACGAACAAAGCACCGATCCGAATAACCCGATGAAGAACGAGTTCATCGAACAGACCTGGACGGTAATGGGAGAAATCCCAAAGATAAAAGTTCAAGAAAACTTGAACGAAGGCGACGCTTTTACGCTTGAGGGTCTTCTAATAAAAGCCATCGGACGTCATCCTAACGGCCCTCTCGTAAACCTGACCGACAAACGAAACGGGCCTAGTAGCGAGCGTATTCGGGCTTGGCACGCTTCGCGAACGCCGGAAGAGAGAAGTGCTAGTGCTCGGAAATCGATAGCGACACTAGGGCCGGAAGGAGTTAAGCGGCGCGGACAACGTGAAATATCGGACGATGAGCGAAATTTACGGGCCGAAAGAATGACTAAGACGCTGGCCTCGTTTACTCCAGAACAACGAAGAGCTAACGGAATCCTAGGTGGAAAAGCTGCTTCACTAGTAACTACACTAGAACAGAAAAGGGAACGAGCTAAGAAAATGCTAGAAACGTACTTAGCTTCTACTACTCCAGAAGAAAGATCAGAAAACTATAAGCGGAGCGGAATAGCTAAGCTCACTACAGAACAACTTAGCGAAAACGGAAAGAAGGGCGTAGCCAAGGCAAATGCGTCAAGAACTCCAGAAGAACGGAAAGAACTAGCCAGCAAGGCTGTAACAGCACTCCATGCTTCGCGTACCCCTGAACAACGCCAGGAAATGGCGCGGCGCGCCGGTTTAAAAGCGGCAGAATCTAGGACATTTGAATCCTATAGTGACGCCGCCCGTAAACGGGCTAAGACTGTAGGTAAAGAACGTTTAAGCGAAATCGGTAAAATTGCAGGAAGCGCCCCTCGCCGTCCGTGGGGCTCAGTTAAACGCGCATCCAAGAAAGATCCGACCAACGAAACCCCGGACGAATAAACTGCTTACGAGGCAACGCTGAATCGCCGACCATAACGGAAGGTCCGCATCTCCCGTCTTCAACAAGCGCAATGTGATTGAATCGTAGCGCGCGCATCACACCATCGTAGACTTCGCCTTCCGGCGTAACCCCTGGCGTCATATCTGCGTCATAGCGATAGCTCGCGCTGAGCTGACGACGATCGTCATTCTCGATATCATCGATTGCGTCTTTGGTATAGAATACCAAAGAGTTGCGCAAAAACGGAGCGTCGAAGGTTGCATCTGACCCAGTAGAGCCGATTACCAAATCGGTCGGATGGTCCTCGGCGGTCGAAGGTTTGTGTTCGTCCAAGATCGGAATACTATTTGCGGTATCAACCGCCTTGGAAATTTCTTCTGGATCTCTATAAAGGCGATACACCTTTTTAGGATCAAGCGAAAGATTTTCCCATTCAGGTATCTCAGAGCCCAGATACGGATTCACCGCAGCCTTGCTGATATTCGCCACCGAAACCCGCAACCGCCCGTCGTGGTCGACTTTGCGCACGGTCTCCTTATCGAAAGCCACGCCCCCAACCTGCCGGCTGTCCAGGATCAGGTGGATACGCCCCGGCGCGCGATCTGCGGCTAGGACCAGCGCGGTGTCGCCGCCGGGGATTTTATCCTTAGATTCTGCAGCCCTAAGAGAATTATGCATGGTACTAAATAATCGTTCGCTTTTATCTAAAGGATATTCAGTAACCGAGGTTTTTCCTTTATATTGTTGTTCACTATTATGGTTTATTACTTCACCAGAGGGACCGTGAGTAATACTGTGGATAGAAGGATGAACACCTTTTTTACCAAAGAATGTTGGTTCTTTAACCGTATATTTCTTTTCCCCTTGAGAGGAAACAGGGCCGCGAGTTGCGATGTGTCCACTTTTTAGAGTTACGGTCCCACCAGACGAAGTAAATTGTCCGTTACTAGGATCATGCGCAGTTCCTGCGTCCTTAGCTCTAGGGAACTCCCTCCCCCGAATCTCATCCGCCCGGCGCGCTAAATCGGTGCGTCCGTGCATACGGGCTCGGCGCGCCGCGGCCAAAAGCAAATCACGATCGTACTTGCCGTCCTTCTTCACCGGGTATTTCTTCTTATCCGGCAGCAGGAAGTCGCTCTCGGGGAGCGATTCGCGTTGCTTGGAGTTTACGCGACCTATCTCGGTGCGGGTGGAAGTGGGGAGATGACCTTCGTGTTCTTCCTTAGTCTCTGGGAATTCGTCTTTAGCCCGACCAGAAGAAACGCCAAGCCCATCGCTCTTGGCGTTAGCTTCTTCGGATTTCTTGAAACGATTTAGCCGATAGCCCTCGTGCGCAGTACGCGCCGTCTCGTGCGCGGCCATAGCCCCTCGAATGAGGAGCTTCCTGGGCTGTACCCCGTACGCTTCCGCTCTCGGCGATACTCTTTGCTTAGCGCCCATCGAAATATGATGCGAAGCTGAAGCAAACTTACCGCTGTTATCACGTTGTTGTTCAGCATCCTCTGCCATCTTCGCCCGAGCCTTAGCGACCAGATCATCCAACGCTGGGTGCCTCGGCTCGGGCATCTCGTCCGGCGCGAACCATTGGTGCTCCGTGTGTTCTTCGGAAAGCCTAGGCGAAAACTCGTCCTTAGCGCGGACCAGGAACGTCGTATGATCCCAGCCCATTGGGGTCTTCTGCGCGTGGAGGGGCGACATATCGTCAAGTGCGCAATCGCCGACCTCTTCGCGCGTCTCCCGCGCAGCGCAGTCCTCGGCCGTCTCTTCGCCGTCGGCCTTCCCGCCGGGCAAGCCCCACTCGCCCGCGCGGTAGTCATCGGTCGGGGAGCGTTTCAGCAGCAGAACCTTGCCGGCTGGGCTCATGAACAGGACGGAAGCTGCTTTACCGGAAGGGTCGGCGGCGTCCTTAGCCAACCTCGGCGCGATGAACCCGGTGATCTTGTCGAAGAACCGTGTTACCGCGCCCATCACGCGGTCCTCGGCGTGCTCCGGCTCCTGACGCTCCTCCTTGATCCACTCGCCGAACAGACGGTCGAGTTCATCCCACTCCGGGCCAGCCATGTCCGCCGCGTCTACGCCGCTGATCTTTCCGGCATTTTTGGAAGCGTAAAAGACCTGCTCGCCGCGCTTAGCTCCATAAGAGCGTTGCATGGCGTCTAGGATCGACTGACCTTTGGAAGTGAGCGGGATTGTAGGTCTCCAAAATAAATAGGCGGGACGCCGCTTTTAGGGCTTTACTTATATAGGCGCGCGGCCTATATATAGATTGCCGGTTGAGGCCGGTTCCCCGGAAAAGGAGGTTGCCATGACGGTCGCGGTCTGCGGACTTCTGACGATGGCCCTTTTCGCCCTGGCCGCCAAGTTACTGGCGGTTTAGCCAAGGAGGTAGGAGCAAGTGATGACGATATACGGCCCGACGACCAACGATAGCGCCCTAGCCCTCGCTCGTAGGCAATTCAACCGCAGCGATAACCTTTTCCGCGCTGGCGTCAAGATACGGATCGCAAATCTGATCCAGTACGAGCCAACGCTCGATGCGGATAGTACTTTTATCAAGGCCGTAGCCGACGAACAGCGCGGCGAACCACTACCCTAGCCCGAAGGAGTCTACCAGATGAAACGCATGAAACTCAAAGATGTCGAAAACTATACCGGCGTTACCAACATGACCGTCGAGGCGGCGCGGAAGTTCGCGTCTCCCGGTTTCGGGTGCGCGCAACAGGCACTCGCCCTCTCAATGATGACCTGGCGTAACACGCCGGAAGATTGGCTTCGGCTCCAGGCTTGCCTAACCTTCCTCAAGAAGGGCAAGTCGGTCAGCCGAGGCGGAGCGGTCCAGGGGCTCGCGCGGTGACCGCGGACGAGTTCCGCGCCGAGCTTAAGGTGCTCGGCAAAACCCAGAGGTGGTTCGCGCAGTACGCTCGGGTCTCGGCCTCGGTCGTAAACCGCTGGGCTACCGGACTCATTCCAGTGGCAGGTTACGCCGATGCCCTAATCAATGCTCTCAAGGAAAAGACAGGCAAATGAAACATCTCTAATGTGTCTAACCCTACAGACCTTCTCTCGCCTTCCTCAGCCGCGCCACGAGCGCGGCATCTTTTTCTTTCCACCCAGGGCTGCTCACGTCGAGGTCTTCGTCGTCGCGCCACGTCGGCTCGCCGTCGAAATCCTCCGGCGGGATCGGTCCGAGTTTGGATCTGGGTTCGTCGTTCATTCTTTCTCTGCCATCTTCTCCGGCGTGTCGCCTTTGTGGCCATAGGAGCGATAGATGCTCCAATCGTCAAAATCGTCCCGTAAGGCGTCGAACGACGCCTCGTTAGTCGTGCTGCTCAGCACGTACGATGGCGCGACGTAGCGACCGGTCGTACCCTCGGGCGCGCCCTTCGCCGGAGCTTGCATAAAGCGCCCTAGGGCGCGACGTGCGGCCTCCTGGGGCGGGCAGAACATATATAGGCCGCGCGACGCGTAACCGCTAGCCTTGTAGGCGTCCAGACGGCGCGCTGCGCTCTCGTATGTCTTCATCGTCGCGTCGTGCGCTACGTTCAAACCCAACTCGCGGCCGAGGCGATCGGCCCGCTCGAAAAGATCGCTCGCCTCCTCGTGGAGCATCGAGGCGTTCCAGCCGCGGTACTCGGGGAGCATCGCCTTGATCTCGTCGTTGTCAAGCTTCAGAGTGTGCTTCTCATCGACGATACCGGCCTGCGAGAAGTAGCTCTTACCGCTGCCGCCACGGCCACCGATCATCGTGAACGTTGGTTTTTCGCCCTTCTTCGGCGTCGCGCGACGCACCGCCTCGTCGGAGAAGATGGCGGCAATGATCTCGTCGTGGAGCTTCTGGCGTTCCTCGGTGTAGGAACCATCCGACGGATTCTTGAAACCGCCCTTCGATACCGGCGCGTCGGTCGGTACGCTTTCACTCAACCGATGCTCGGCTTGGCGAACCGCCTTACCGACTTCCGCCGGCAATTTAGCGATCAGCGCCTCGCTGGTCGTGTTCTCGCCATATTCTTCGAGCAATCTGGACGCCGAATCGCGACCCGCGCTCTTCGGCCCCAAGCTTTCCGGCAACCCTTCGCCGAGCCCACGCTTGACAACCTTGCGCGGATCGTCGGTCAGTGGGTCGTGCGTTCCGAGGTGCCCGAAGACACCCCAATGCCCGGACTTCAGTATCTGCTCACGAAGGTACTCGGTCTTGATCGGGACGCCGAAGTACCCGTCTATCCCGCGCCCGTCGCGAATCGTCGGGTCCTGGACCTTACCTTCACCGTCTACGAGCCATGCGTGCTCGATCGGGACGCCGTGGACGAGGACGTAACCTTCGACGTAGGTCTTGCCTGAATTATCCAGCGCTTCGCGACCGGCATTCGCGTAACACTGCTGCGGCTTGCCGCGCTTGCCAGCGTAAGTTAGATCGTCGGCTATGAACTGACGACCGTGTTTCAACACGAACCGCGCCGGAGCCGTCATCCCCTTCGGGAGATGGGAACTTTCCTGGATGCTCGCCACTATTTTCAGGAAGCCGACGAGACCCTTAGCCGATTCCCTCTGCTTCGCCGGGCTCGCTACCGGAATCGTCTGGCGAGAGGTTACGGGTTTCTTAGAACTAGAAGAACCACCGCCCTTACCGAACTGCCCCGCGTTACCGGGTTGCCCGCGAGGATGCTTGCCCTCTTCCCACTCCGCGTCTTCCGCGTAAATCGCACGCAATTCGCTACCTAACTGACGAACGGCGATAGCGATCTCGTTTCTGCGGTCCTGGGGGATCATCTCCCAGCCATAAGCTGCGCGAGGGTGGGCTGACGGATAAAGAACGATTCGATGACCGGCAACGGCGCGGATGCCCTAATCTTCACTCGCGGCGCGGGCGAATGGATGTGATTTCGCGCCTGCCGCTCCCGGCTCAGACCAAGCGCCGCCGCGCGTTCGTCGATCTTCTGCATCCGACGATGCAACGCCATCGCGATCCGACGGATCGCGATGCGCCCGTACTGGCGGCGCAGGAGCGCATCCTCTTCCAGCGTGAACGGCTTCATCGGGCGGGGCATTGTTCCACCGACCAGATAACGTCGAGCTTGCGACCGGCGATCATCGCGGCGTCCTCGTCGTTAAAGCGCATAAACATCGTGCGATCGAGCCCGTTGGTGCGGACCGCCGTGAAGCCCTTGCGGCCGAACGCCTCCGAGCGCGCGATCGGCGCTACGATGATTAAGACGGCGCCATCCATCACGCTATAGCCTGTGCCTTAGCCGCCAAACGTTCGGCCGGCGTGCCGGTCTGCATAACGTGGATATGTTCCGCGAGTTCGGTGCCAAACGCCTCGGCCTCACCGTCTTCGAGCGAGCCGCCCTCGTCTTGGGTCTCGTCCAGATCGAGTCCCGAGTATGGCGACTCTGGGTCAGCGGAAAGCGCGGTGCGGACCTCCTCGGGGGTGATCGCCCCAAGCTCCACGTAAACCGAGTGCGTATCCGCTCGGGTCTTCTGCAACGTCGCCTTGCGCTCGGCGTCGAGCTGCATCAGCGGGTGCCACTCCCAAGTAATCTCGGGATCAATAAAGCCGTACTCGGTGAGCTGGGCGAAGTCGAGCACCTTCTTGATGATCGGCGTCAACAGCGACTTCTGCACGCCGCGGATCGTGTCGTAGTAGACCCGTAACTCGCCGTCAGAACTGGCGTTCAGGCCGGACGGGGTGATACCAAGCAGCTTGACCAGCGGCGTGCGCCCCGGCGCGGCCTGCTGCTCCTGCGCCTGCGCCTGGAGCTCGTGGAGACCGGCGATCGGGGCCGAAACGTTCTTCCAATCCTCGGTGCCCTTGTTGATGACCAGCGTGCCATTGTTGTTCATCACCGCGTTCATCGCGTTTACGCGGTTCAAAATATCGTCGGCGGCGCCGGAGGTTTGGAGCAGCGTCGACAGATCGGTCGCGAGTACGTTGACCGTGAACCGCCAGATCAGATCGGCAACGGACTGGCGCGTGCGTATCCAATTCTCGACATAGGGTTTCGCGAGCTGCGTCAGCGCGAGGCCGCCGAAGGCGTAGGCCGGCTTCAAGATATCCGGCACCGGACGCGTCGAACCCGTGAGCAGTCGAGTGGCGTGCGTCCGGATGCCGTTGACGTACCACTGCTGCGGCTTGTACCAGTTCTCGCGCAGCGGGTTCGTCGTGTCGTAGCTGTCCGGGTAGCACCACAGCGCCTCGACCGGACGCACGGCCTTCAGCTTGGGCAGCGCGTTCAGGCTGATCTTGTCGCGCCCGTCGCCAATCGACTTGGTCAGCGCGTCCAGGTCATCGGTGTCGCCAGTATCGAGGTAAAGATGTCCGACCCCGAAGTACCCGTCCTGCTCGGCATAAGCCTTGCACTGCTCCTGCATCCCCAGATCGTCGTTTAATATCTGGGTAAGTCGCTTGACCTTCTCGCTCTTGCCGTCGCCGGTCGCCTTGATCTCGCCCCACTCGCGGGTAAGCTCCTCGGCGGTCGTCCCGACCAGCTGGCGGTACTCCGAAACTTGGCTAAGCTGCGCCAGATACGAATAGCCCAGGAAACCGTAGCCGTTGGCCCACGCCAGATTGTACTGGGACAACGTGCCGGAGGCTTGCAAGTTCAAGCTCGCGTCGTCGTTCGCCCAGGTAGCGCGGGCTTCGACGGCGCTATCGTTCGCGAAGCCTGGCGGAGCTACACCCGGAGGGAAGGCCGGGAGGGCGTAGGGGTTCTTAGACAACGAAGCCACGCCTGGAGACGGCCTGCGCGCAGCCGTCCGGAGACGGTGGACCATGTCCCTCGTGAACGACAGAACGTTACCTTCAGCCATTATCCTATCCGACCCGAAGGCGAGGATGGGATATACCTACGCATTACCCTGCAACCGCTGAACGTGCGCCGCGTTGAACCGAGTGCCGCCAGCCGCGAGTTGACGGACCACCTCACTACTGAAGACCACCGCCTGCTGGCCAGCAGCCATCACGAGCGCGCCGGCCGCGACGTTGGCCACGTCGTCGTGATCGGAAGCCGGGTGACTTATCGAATCGCGCCCAGTGCGCGAAATGCGACGATCCAAGCCAAGTATCTGATAATACATGCGATGGTGATCCAACAACTCGGCTCGGCCCGTATTGATGATCGGCAGGAACTCGCGGTAGATATCGGACGCGCTCAGCTCAGATTCCTCGTACTGGATGCCGCGCTTGCGGAACTGTTCGCGCGGGAACTCGCCGCCGTAGCGGTCTCCGCGGACCGATCCGACCCGGTAGTATTTGAGGATTGCCACGAAATCCTCGATGACCATCTCCGGACTCAACGGCGGTCGCGACTCGCGGAGCAGGTCCAGCACGACCTTCCCGTCGGCTTCGCGGTGGGATATGGCGAGGGTGAACGAATCTACCATGCCGCCCGAAGGATCGACGAAAGCGTGGTACTGGGTGCCGTAGATTGGCGCCAATTCGAAGCGTCCCTCGACGATTACCCGATCCAGGGCTTCGCGGGATATGAACGCCGCCACGTCGGCGCGGAACTCCGCGCCGTACTCGGCGGCGGCCGATATCGGGTCCTTGCGGTACTCCTCGTCGATGAACGCTTGCGTAACCGACGGGTGCATCGTCCGCGTGTCGGCACGCCAGACCAGTGGTCCGTCGTCCTTGCCGTAGTGATCGGAGAACGCCTCCCACAGCGCGCCGCGGCGCGCGTAGGGTGACGAGGCCGCTAACAGCATCGCACGCGGGATCGTCGCCATAGCGGGGCGCAGTGCGTTCAATATCTCGGCGTCTGGGTTGGCGCTAGCTTCCTCGCTTTCCCAGAAAGCTATTTCGTCACACAGGGCAGCGATGACGGTGCGCGACCGGACGGCGCTTATCGACGCCGTGACGACCTCGATCCGAACCGACCCCGCCAGATCGATCGATTCTGAAAGGTCGCGATTCACCAGCGGCCGAAGGCGGGGGTCGTTGAGTATCGCCTTCACGTAATCCATAATCGCCGCGGCCTGCTTGCGCTGCGCCGCGAGGACCACTATGTGACCGCGCTCGCCCGGCGATAGGTGCGGCGTCCAATCGACGCATACCGCCAGATAGACCGCGATCAGCGCAAGCACCCGGCTCTTGCCGCCACGGCGGCCGACCGGCTCCCACACTTCCAGGCTAGGCTCGGCAGGCGGACTAATCCGCCCCGTGCAGTGCTGGTAGACCTCAAGCTCGTCAGCGTCGAGCGGTTCAGCGAAAACCGTAGCCACGAACGAACGCCAGCCGATCCAACCGTCTTCGTACCACTCGAAACCGATTATCTCGCCGATAAATTCGCGCGGACGACCGCCGAAACGCTCGATCCACCGCGCGTTCGGCGTCTCAAGCGTCTTCCGGCGCTGGCTCTCCTCCCACAGAAGCTTCGTCGAGTACGTCAACTCGCTCAACTCCCGGGATAGCCCCGAGGTATTCAATCTGAGCGGAAAGGGCTGCATCTAGGTCTTTTTGGCTCATCTGTCTAACGTCGCTCACCACGAGCATCTTGCGATCGATGAAGTACCCTTGGTGTTTGGCGATCATCTCGCGGGCCGCGTCCTGGTCCCGCATCATCATCTCGTAACCGTTGGCGGTGACCCGGACGCCCTTGTACAGCAGCGCCGCGGTCGGGCTTAGCTTTCGCGTGTCGTGGAAGACGATGTGCGGGACGCCGTGACCATGGCATTTAGGACACGTGTGATCGCACGTGGTTTCCACTTCCGCCTCGGGTTTACCTCGAAGGCTCGCTACACGCTGCATAAATTCGGCGTAATCGGGACCGCGACACGGGTCGCGGTTGATCGTATAACCACCACCGCCCTGGTCATCGAACTCGATGCGCTCGTGCTCAGGGAGCTTCATCTGACGGATACGGTGCGCGTTGGTCGCCTCGCGAAGCTCTACGTCGTCGAACTGGTAAGAATGATCGTGGCCCCAGCAATGGCGACAAGGGACCATCCAGTGTTCGCTTAGCTCGCGGGGGTCGGCCTGCTCCAGCAGAAGCCAGCGTCGAAGGACGTAGTCTTGCGTAACCCCGACGCGGTCCGACCGGCCCCGGAGGCGGGCCATGAACGCGTGGTGAACGTGCGTGCGTTTCAGCAACGCCGCGCCGTCGGACCGGTTCGGCAGCCCGGCGCGGATCGCCGCCTCGGGCGGCTCCATGTCTATCATCAGCTCGTCCAGGAACCGACGCTCCACGGCGTCGAGCTCGCGGGGAAGGCGGAGCGTCGTCGCGCCGGGGGCGGTGTAGCGGACCAGTTTGCCTTTTGGGCCTGGGGCGGGACGGCGTTTTGAGGGGGGCATTACTGCGGGACCGGATTACGGCGCCTACCAAATTGAGGGGCGCGAAAGTCGTCACACTTTTCTTTTGGTGGAAACAATTTATTATGAAGTTCGTTATAACGAGCCACTCGTTCACTAACGAAGTCGGGTTTACGTTCGGCCCTAGGCTCAGCTTTCAGTTTAACACTATTTTCATGAACGACTTGATAATACTCTTGGGTATCATCTACGTCAGAAATCCAAAAACGTTTGATGCTATTAGTCTTATGAGACAAAACTTTTATAGAAAATCCGTCAGACCAAACCACTACTCCACTATATTTAACAAATTCCTTTCGCAGTGAAACGATCTTTCCATACGGATAAAGCTTCGTATCTAACAAAACAACAGTTTTGTCGTCCCTTTCTCTGCGCTTTCTATCTAAGAGAGGGCCGTAGGAATGACCGACTGGTAAAGAATCTAAACGATCTCTCCAATAGATCAAACATTTACCTGGAGCTTTTCTACCCTTTATCCACTCGATCATAGTTCTAGCATTCTTACTAGAATTGCAAGAACGACACATCGGTTGCAAATTACTCTGATCATTAGAACCTCCCCTTATTCTGGGGATTATATGATCTATCGAGTACGTGGTAAAGGTGAGATAAACACCACAACCAGCGCACCGACAAGCTAATCGCGAGCTTGTGCGCGAGGTCATCGGTTTCGGTATAGGTGGTGAAGAATTGGAAGGTCTTAGCATTTATCGGCGCTTTAAAGATATCTCCCCCTACCCGCTGGGACAGAATTTTCTGACCCATTCGGCGTGTAAGGCACCTCACAAGAAGAGGTCTTATTAGCCCGACAAGGTTTCTATAGCGGTAAACTAAGGCCGTGTAAAGGGTTTTATTAGCTAACCGCTAAACGCTCCTGCCGCCCACGTTAGTTAACTCCCGACCTAAGCCCATCTTCTCGTTCATATCGCGCAGATCGTCCTTGCTAAGCAACCGCGCTCGGTATTCCTCCGGCGGCAAGTCCGTAATCTCCCAACTAAGAACCTCTCCGCCAGGGTTCTCACCAATCGCATGAGCGCGCCTAGCTGCGTCTACGACCCCCGAGGCTTCTAGGATTAACGCCCCCAGGAAACGCTCGCCGGAAGGGCGGTCGCTATCGGCGAAACTCAGATAGTACCAAGTCATCACCTACCGCCAATCCAAAGGCCACTTCCGCACGCGGCGCAGCGATGACGACGTGAGATATCGGCCCCGACCCCATTTGACGCCGAGGGGCTTAAGCGCCTCGCGCAACTCGGGATACCGAATGTCGCACGCGTCCGAATCATTCTGCTTGATCTTTTGTTCGCGCGTTTTCGCAAAGGCGAGCAGCGCCGCATTGACCGCGTCCTGGGCCGGCTTTTGGTTTGTCGAGGCAGCCCTCGGCGGCTTTGGCTTTCCGAACAGCTGCTCAATTTGCCAGCGGAGTACCTCGAAGTGCAGCCGCGGCTCGTGTTTCAGACCGAGCGGCCCGAGCCGCGGCGGTATGTATTCCCCGCGAAATTCGCCGTTGGGCTCCTCTATGACCCGCGTGATAGTTTCTCGCATGGGGACATAGCCCAACTCCCACGCCTTCCTCAGACGGCTCTCGGCCACGGCGGGCGGTATCGCATACTCCCGGCATTGCCACTCCACCGCCGCATCGTCGGTAATCCACTCTTCTTCCATGTTCACACCTTCTGCCCGATGCCCTGCGATGATCGGCGGGGAAGCGCGCGCAGAGATCGCGCTTGTCGGCTGGCCGGCCTATCCCCGCCGAAGTCGATTAACCCGTCGCTCGCGCCGTCGCCAGTTCGACCACATTCCCGGCCGCCTCGCGCTCGCCGCGCTCCTGCTTGTGGCTCACGGGGGCGTCCTCCCCCGCTGTCTACCCGAGTAGCTTACCGCCCACCAAGGGATAAGTAAACCCCCTAAATTATAGCTCATTATCCCGCGACGCATCATTCTTCCATCTCATCCGGCAGCCGCCAGCGATAGGCCCAAGAATGCGCGAGATAGCGCAACCGTTCGGGCGGCAGCATCCGCCACGCGCCGCAATCCGCGCAGACTTCCGTCTGGGACGAGCCCCAACGAAGAGGGATTTGCGGGCCTAAATTCAGGACTTGGTGAGCGCAGTCGGGCATTATAAGCTCCACGACCAGGCCATTAGAGCCCCGCCAAAGATACTAAAGGCGAGGCACCATAGCACGATGTGAAGGGCCATCCGAAAGAACGATATTCCGTAGATATCCTTAAACGTCTCGTGATTTCCATTACGCATTAGCTACCTCTCCCAAAACGCCGGATCGTCGCGTTGATTGCTATCGTCGTAATTGTAAGCCGACGGCTTCTCCGGGTCGTACTTCGCGAACACGAGCACGTCGCCGTCGGCGATTTCCCGCCGAGCGCGGTTATCCCACACGTGGTGGACGATATCGGGCTCGCCCCAGATGAGCACGGCATTAGCCCAGCGCTGGGGGTCGCGGAAGCCTACGAAGTGGGTGCATTGCTTAGTCATGTCAACTAACTCGTCAGACGCTTGAGCCACTCCCGTAAATTGCGACCAACGTTCTCCGGTGTTGTCGTGAACACTATTCCGATGAACGCATTGAAGGCCATGCCGAGCGGACAGCACGCGGGGCGGCGCTGGCGCAGGGGTAGACAGCGGGCGCAGACCAGCCGCGGCATCGTCCTCGGCACCCGTTAGGAGCCGTAACTGCCAGACACCACCCTCGACGCGCTCGACAACAACCGCGGGCGCCGCTCGCACGTGGGTGGCAGACTCGGTGTGTGTCACCTCGCCTGTATTCAGGTCCCACGTCCCCAAGTATTCTAAATCAGCCATCGTACACGACCTTTCTTAGCTAAGTCACTAAACTAAGCTAACTCAAACGCCGGCTGCGCGAACCGCCGTCGCCCGTACTGCGGCGCACGCATCTCGTTAGTCTCCCTTCGGCTAAGCTTCTCCAGCATCCTCGCCGAGTGCAGGATGTAAAGCTCACGGAAAAGGCCGGCGCCGGCCTTGGGTACGATCCGCGCGCCGTGGCGGTCGGACCAGGATACTACACCCAAGATCGGCGGGTCGAACAGCCCGATTATGCGGACCAGATCGCCGGCTTTGTACTCCACCTCGACCTTGTCCTCGGTCGGCGTAGGCATAAGCCCCGTAGGATCGGCCCCCCGACCCCGTAGGGGCTCCAGGGCGCTATCTAAAACGCTAGTAGGGTACTCGCCGCCTAAAAAACTTATACCCCCTCCGCAGAGCTCCCTGACGGCGTGCCACTCGTGCGCGGTTTCCTCCAGGAAGCGGACGAACAACGTGCCGGCGCTCATGCGCTCGATCACGGTCGTTCGTTTCCCCAGGAGGGTCTTGCTTACCTCCCACCGGGGGAAGAAGACCGAGCGCCCGGCAGCGGTCAGCGCGTCGTAGTTCTTCCGGTCGTGCTGCGGCCAGCCGCGGATTACGTGCCATGGTTTTTCTGGCAAAGGGTTCCCCCGAGGAAAGGTCTAGCCAGGGGCTATTATAGCGCCCAACGCCCGGGACCGAAAGCCCGGTAAGATGAAAGGAGGGTTAGTTAGCTTAGCTAATTAGCTTAGCTAATTTAACCGTTACCCCTCCCACGAAGAGGGGTAACGGCTTCTAAGTTATTGATTTACTATACCCTTTTAACTTTAGTTACCCCTATAACCCCTTTTTAAAGCCCCTACGAGGTTTTAGAGTTATTAAAAATTCTTCCACCTAAATATATATTTCGCCGGATATAGTAGGTGCCTCTAAACGCCGTCCTAATACCCTTTACGCGCGGTCTAAAAGTAGGGTTACGGGGGTAACTTTTTAGGCCCCTTTTCTTATATATCAAAGGCTTAGCTATTTACAAAGTAACCCCCCTAAACCTCTAAAAACCCCGTTTTACCCCCTCCCCGCGCGTTTACGTTTTACCCCTATTAATATATATATTTTCCACGTCTTTCCTTATATATCAAATACTTAGCTAAAAACGCTCGATGACGCTTCCACGAATATATTTATATTTACGTTTAGCGCCCCGACCGCTATAAAGGGTTCGCACCTTATCGGGGAGGGATTTATGGCCATCGAAGATCCTCAAATCGCCGCGCTGCTCGCTCGGTGGAACGATCTTTTCGGTACGACTCCGGTGACCGTGCGCGCGATCGTCAGCCTAGCCTTGGACGGCGATCCCGATCTGTTAAAGATAATGACGACGTTGACGCCAGACCTCGCCGACAATCCCGTCCCTCGCGTCTTTTCCAGATGGTTGCTGCGCCACGAGAACTTCCCTCTCGCGGACCCCGAATCCAACGCGCACCGTTTTATCCGCCAGCGCACCACCGTCGACGGCGCGCTGTGGGTGCTGAAACCCGTCACCGAACCTGCCCTAGCCACCGCGTAAGCGGCGGAGCGCGCCCGCGTGGCATTAACCGACGTAGCCGTCGGCTGGCTAACCGACCTCTCTCCGGAGGGGCCGTGGTGGCTGTACGCTTCCGACGAGAACAGCTTTAAGTTCGAACGGTTCACTCTCAACAGACTCGACGCGATGCGCGATTGGTTGGAGAAACGCCACGGTCGGGCCAACATATATTACTCCCCCAATACGCCGCTCCCGACGATCGCTAAGCATCCGAAGAAGACCGAGATCGTTTTTATAAATTTTATCCACGTGGACCTCGACCTGCCCGACGGGCAGCCCACCACCCAGGAAAATCTAAACCGCCTCCTCTTCCGCATACAGGCGCTGCGCCCTGCGCCCCATCTGTTGGTATTCTCCGGTGGCGGATACCAAGCCCTTTGGCGTCTGACCGAGCGGCTACCGGCCGACGAGTGGATCGAGCGCGTGGAGGCGACGAACCGCGAGATCGAGAAACAGATATCCGGTGACCATTGTTTCAACGTCAATCGCATACTTCGCGTCCCCGGTACTATAAATATCCCCAACGCGAAGAAGCTCGCGAAGCATCCCGGCCGTCTTCCGACGTTGGCAACGATCGTTTCGGCCGATTGGTCGGCCCGTTGGTCCTACGCTACCGATCCCGTCCCGCGCCTGGCCGACGACTTTATCGATTTGCCGACTGCCGCGGAAGACGACGATCAGGATGAGCCCGATGAGGACGGGACGATAATCCACCATCGTCCGAGGGAATTGGGTTCGCTGTCGCGGAAACTCCAGCGCGCAATAAAGACCGGCGACACCACGGCTTATATGGGAGACCGTTCTCGCCTGGTCCTATTTATCGTGGCCAGCTTAGTACGTCTCGGGTGGAATGACGCGGAGATAACCCCCTTTATCCTGGACCCCCAGTATCCGTCATCGGCGCACTGCCGCGCGAAGCCCACCCCGGCCCGCGAGGCGCAGCGGCAGATAGACAAGGTGCGCCGCAAGGTCGCCGAGGACTGGCTGAGGAACGAGGACGGCGGCATTCGCATCAACGATCCACGCAACATAAGGAAGGGTATCGACCTCCTTGGGTTGCGGTTCTCGCACGACAAATTCTCGGATCAACCCTACGTGAACGGCGCCGGGCCGTTGCAACCGCTCAGCGACAGCGTGGCGAATTCCCTTCGGGTCAGCTCGTTCATAACCAAACACGACTTCATCCCGAGCAAGGACATGTGGTACGACGTCATCGCCGATCTGGCGGAGAGCGGCGCGTACCACCCCGTCTGCGACTATCTGAACGACGCCCGCGAAGCTTGGGACGCCCGTAGTCGAATAGACTCTTGGCTATTCGACTACGGGGAGGTGAAGAGGAAAACCCTGTCTGATTTCCCCGAGGACAACCCCGTAGATGGCGAGGCGCGGGCTGAGCGTTACAACCGTTACGTGTCGGCGGTAGGGCGCCTGATGCTCGTGGCCGCGTGCCGCCGCGTGCGTCGGCCGGGCGAGAAGTTCGACGAGATGACGGTATTCGTTAACCCGAAGCAGGGCACCAACAAATCCAGCGCCCTGGCTATCCTGGCCGTTCGCAAGGATTGGTTCATCGATTCCCTGCCCCTCCACGCGCGGGATCAGGAGGTTATCGAGAAGTTGTCGGGTAAGTGGATCGTCGAGTTCGCTGAGATGAACGGGCTGCGCACCAGCGACCTTGACCACTTGAAAGCGTTCCTCAGCCGCGACACCGACCACGCCCGCAAAGCGTACGGGCGGTTCGTCAGCCACCCGAAACGTCAGTGCGTTTTCTTCGGCAGCACGAACGAACCGGCCTTCCTCCGCGACACGGAGGATCGCCGGTTCTGGCCGATCCGCGTGGGCCGTTTCGATCTGGACGCCCTGCGCCGCGACCGCGACCAGCTTTGGGGTGAGGCGTCGGCGGCCGAGGCGACCGGGGAATCGATACGGCTCGACCAGAAACTGTGGGGCGCGGCGGCGGAGGTCCAGACCGAGCACCGCATCGAAGACCCTTGGGTTACCATGTTGCAAGAATATCTGGGCGATCAATCCGGGCGCATCACGGCGTTCGACGCGTGGAAACTGATTAACAAGCCGGGGTATCAGCGCACCCAGGAGGACAACCGGCGTTTCGGCGTGGCGATCCGTACCGCCGGCTGGGAGCGGGTACACACGCGCGTCGGCGAGCGCTTGCAGTGGTGCTATGTGCGCGGCGAGACCCAGGTCGAACGCTCCAAGTGGTTAATGGTGTTCACCGATCCGTTCAACAACACCGTGACCGTTAGCGGCAATCCTCCCCTCGACGATCATAGCCCGCAGGCAGATCCACCATTCTAAGGATAATCCACATGAACGAGATCATCCCGTTCGGCAAACATAGAGGGAAGCCAGTCGAGACGCTCGCGGCAGACCCGCAGTATGCGAATTGGCTGACGTGCCAAGATTGGTTCCGTGAGCGTTATCCAGATATCCATACTATCGTAATTAATAATTACGCAGAAACTGACGGAACCCCGGAACACAATAGACTTCAGGCCCGGTTCCTAGACGCCGAGTTCGTGCGCAAATTCGTGGGATTTACTCTATCTCGCCGGATAAAGGCGTTTCTGAATATACCGTTGCCCGATTTCGCGGCGACCAGGGAAGAACTGATAAGGACGCGCTCTTTTAAGGAATTAGAGAAATTAGATAAATTCGAATCCGATCCGACCAATTTGAAAAAATCGATATGCATCAACACTCCGACTTTTGAAGAAAAGGGAGCTGACGTTAGTGTAGTGGTGAGATTTGAAGGACCTTTAGAGGATCATTATGTCACGCGCCCTGTAAGTTATGCTTTCGGACTAATAGAAAAGCCGATCGGCCTTCGCGTTGAAATCAAACCTTCTTTGGGCGATGACTACCCGGCCGTGATCCGCCAGATGCGTGCGTCGCGCTGCAATATTCTAATCATAGATGATTATGCCGGTTCCGGCGCGACTCTCAATGAGGTTCGTAAGATGTTTAACAACTCCGGTATCGCCTTCGTTTCGTTTTCCGATATCGAATGTGGAGAAACCTGATGACAATCCCCATCCAAGCCTACCTCGCCTGCCTCCCCAAATGGGACGGCACCCCGCGCCTGGATACCTGGCTCCATATTTACGGAGGAGCCGAGGATACCGAGCATACCTGGACTGTCGGCCGCTCCACGTTGGTCGACGCGGTGCGCCGCGCGCTCATTCCAGGTTGCGCAGTGGGTTCTGTCCTTGTCTTGGCGGGAGGTCATTCCTGCGGAGAGGCGCGCTACTACGGGTGGCGGCTCTTCGTGCAGATCGGGCCGCTGGTAATCCTCGCCGGCCGCGCGCCCCCAGAAGCCGACGCCGAAAAGCCCAGCGCAGCGGAGTAGCGGAGATGGCAACTGAATGGGCGCGCACAGAAGCTCGGCGTCTGACGGGGAAAGACCCGGATCGCTATCTATCATCAGCCCATGTCGCAGAAGCGCTTGACGCTGCCAAAACTGCGGGACGCACGGAAGCCAACACCCGCGAGGTCGAGCGGCGACGGGAGGCGGAAGCGCATAGCGCGCGGCGCAAGGCGGCTCTCGCCAATATGATACGGCGATTTGAGGCGTGCGCCAGGTTCGCCGGAAATGATGATGCGACGATCGCCGATGCCACGGCCAAGGCGCGGCTGGCGCTTGAGGAGCCAGAGTCTCCTCCGGTCGACCGCTGCGAAGAGCAGGTTCACCGGGCGGTCGCCGCTGAAAAGGAAGCGGCATGGCTACGTCGTCTTATTCAATGGTGCCGACCGCGACTGCGCCGCGAGCAACATGACGATGCTCTCGACCGCTACCTCGCGGCTGGCCCCACGGATGCGCCAGACGATCCGCCCATAGCCGCCTCGGTAGAGCGTCAGGGAGGATCACCCCATGGCTGAACGAAGCTATGACGACGTGAAGCACGATCACCGGCTTGCGGAGGTCGCTCTGAGCTTTCGAGAGATGGCGCGTACCATCGAACGAAAAATGTTCAATTTCGGACCGCTGTCGAATCGCCAGCGGTCTTTACGAGCGTCGACGCGGGAGAGCTGCGGGGTTGCGACCTTGCCTGTTGGTGTCGCCCGCTGATGC
>Ga0208357_1000586_pt1 | contig 28812 bp, 25 predicted proteins | sample NGESurdeep092012_6_FD_184487 | JGI IMG/M metagenome (GOLD analysis project Ga0208357, IMG submission 184487) | Arctic peat soil microbial communities from Barrow, Alaska - NGEE Surface sample F52-2 deep-092012 (SPAdes) | ecosystem: Environmental > Terrestrial > Soil > Wetlands > Peat ...
AAAACAAAGACCCTGACCAGCCGTATCATCCACTTAATAGAGGCGGGGACGCCGGCGGAGCGGATCTGCGCCATCACTTTTACTAATAAAGCCGCTAAAGAGATGGCCCGGCGGGTCAATAGGGCGGGTCCGTTCATTGGGACATTCCATTCCTTGGGGGCAAAGATCCTTCGGAAAGAATGCCGATTGGCCGGCCGGGATCCCAATTTTGGTATTTTTGACGATCACGACTCTTTTGACCTGATCAAAAAAGCGGTCAAGGCCGTCCTGCCACCGAAGAAAGACGACGAGGACGATGGCATCCTGGCGAAGAAGAACAAAAAAGACACGCCTGTCTATTTTGCCAAGAAGATTTCCGAGCTGAAGAATCTTGGAAAGCTCTTGCCCGAAACGCGGCCATCGCCGCCAGAGAAGGAAGCGCAAGTCCGCCGCGTGTTCGAAAAATATGAAGCGGCGCTCGAGCGCAATAACGCGTTCGACTTTGACGACCTTATTGAAAAAACCGTTGCAATATTAAAAAACAATCCCGCGGTATTGAAAAAATACCAGCATATGTTCGACGCCATCCTCGTGGACGAATACCAGGACATCAATCCAAAACAATATGAGCTCGTTTCATTGCTGGCAGGCGAGCATCGGAACCTGAGCGTAGTAGGGGATGATGAGCAGACGATATACAGCTGGCGCTATGCGGACATAAAAACATTTTTGAACTTCGATAAGGAATGGAAGGGTGCGAGCGTCCATTTTTTGGAAGAGAACTATCGTTCGACCGGGATCATCATTCGGGCGGCGGCGGGCGTGGCGAAACATAATCGCTTTCGCACGCCGAAAAATCTTTGGACGCAAAATCCGGATGGCGATCCCATTGTGCTCTTCGAGGCATGGGGCGAGAACGAGGAGGCAGAATGGATCGCCCAGCAAATTTATTCTTTGCGCGCTCGCGATAAGAATGCGGATATCGGAATTCTTTACCGCACAAACGCTCAGTCGCGCGCGATCGAGCAAGCGCTCATCCGGAACAATATTCCGTACCGCATTTTCGGTGGATTGAAGTTCTACGAGCGGCGCGAAATAAAAGATGCGGTATCCGCGCTACGCTATATTTCAAATGCGAAGGACGAGCCGGCACGTGAGCGATTGGAAAAAAATCTTACGAAACGCCGCTTTGCGGAATTTAAAAATAGAGTGGCAGAGCTTCAAGATCCGGCGAAGTTGACGATCGGAAAGATCGCGCCACTTGCCGCGCTAAAATTATTTTTGGAAACGTTCGGCTACTTCGAATATCTCGAATCGAACTTTACGAACTCTGATGAGCGCGAGGAGAACATCGCCGAGCTCATCACATTCGCCACCGACTTCACCAACCTTGATGAATTACTTGAGCGATTGAGCCTTCTGCAGGCCGCGGACGAGATAGGGAATAAGCCCGTTGATGGGCGGGAGATCAACTTGATGACTATTCACCTGGCGAAAGGGCTCGAGTTTGACTCCGTTTTTATTGCTGGCGTGGCCGAGGGGTTTTTGCCGCACGGCCGGTCGCTTGATGACGAGAATGCGCTCGAAGAAGAAAGGCGTTTAATGTACGTCGCGATGACGCGCGCGCGGAAAAATCTCTATCTCAGTTTCTATGGAATTCCGTCGCGCTTCGTGAATGAGATCCCTGAGGATTGTATTGTGATGGCGCAGGGGGAAGGCGATGGCGGATCGGATAGGAAATTGAAGGATTCGCAATGGCGCGATTACGGCGACGAAAGCGACTTCGAAGAAAATAATATTTCAATCGACTGACATGCAAAAACTCGGCCAACATTTTTTGCGTAATGCGGCGATCAACCAAAAGATCGTGGCGGCGCTTGCGCTTGCGAAGGGTGATCACATTATTGAGATCGGACCCGGCCACGGCGAGCTCACCGTGCCGCTCGCGCGGACGGCACAAGATAACCACCGTGAGATTGTGTGCATAGAAAAAGATCACTCGCTGATAGAGGGATTGGAACTTCTGGCGATAAAAGAAAGAACTGCGGCAGTAATAAAAATAGTGGAGGGCGACGCACTCAAATTATTGCCGGACCTCATGACGGCTAAGAGCAAGATCGTCGGCAATATTCCCTATTACATCACCGGAAAACTATTCCGTATCATGAGCGAGGCCGACCAGCGACCGGAGCGCGCAGTGCTGCTCATACAAAAGGAAGTGGCAGAGCGCCTCTGCGCCGTGCCTCCAGCGATGAACCGGCTTGCCGCAAGTGTCCAATTTTGGGCAGAACCGGAGCTTCTCGCCGTAGTTCCCCGAAAGGATTTTTTTCCGCCGCCGGAGGTGGATTCCGCGGCCATCATCCTGAAAAATAGAGTGGCAACGCGGCCATCGATCGACCCGGCGCTCTATTATAGAGCGGTGCGGGCCATTTTTGCCCAGCCGCGAAAGACGATCCTAAACAACTTGTCGGCGATCGCAAAAAATGACTCCTCAAAAGAGGATATTGCGAAGACCATGAAGGCGATCGGCGTCGACCCTGGCGCGCGACCACAAGACCTTGATATTGACGCGATCATCGCCATTGCGAAGGCCCCGTTGTGGGGATAACTCTCGTAGCAGGCGTTTTCTTTTGGGGCTATAATCTATATTAATGATAGATGTCAAGAAGTTGATCACGGGGTTCCTCATTCTGGCCACCGCTGCCACCTGCTCCGGCATCATCTTTTCCTTCGTCAACTTCGCACCGAGTGCGACGGCGAACGCGGCTCCGCAAGTGACCATTGGCGGCGGAAATGTTGCTGCGGATGAGAACGCATTCCTGCCAACCGAGGACCAGGTGCAACAGGTGGCCCAGGAACTTGAACCCGAACTCGCTTCATCCTCGATGATGGTGACTTCCACCGATCCGAGCAATCTCACTGAAGATCTCGCAACGGGATTCGTTAATGGTATCGTTGATGCGAATCCGACAGGTCCCACCGGCACCGACTCCGATGGAAACCCTACCTTTAACACCCCCGATATGTCAGCGGTCGGCTTGAGCGTCGCGGATGAAGCCCAAAACGTTTCGATCCCTAATTGGAACGTTGAAGCGGCGGCGATTCCCGTGGCGACGATCAGCACTTCCAGTGCGGCCGCGTTGACCAATTACGGCAACGATGTGTACAACACCCTAAACAACCACCTTTCTGATAATGCGCGGGTACAGTCCATTGTGACTGAGGATCCGACGAGCGGGGTGAGTGCGGACGAACTGGCCTATGTGGAATCACAGGTGCAGGGAACACTGCAGGATATTTCCTCACTGAAAGTACCCACGCCGGCAGTAGCATATCAAAAAAGTCTTTTGACGTATCTCGTATATGAAAAAAATATGGCGGATCTTAATGCGCTCGCCCAAACCGATCCGGTAAAAGCCTCTCTCATCTTCCAGGGTGAACAGCAAAATTTCACCGCTGCGCAGCAGGATCTCCTGAACAAAGCGCAGGCACTCCAACAAAACAGTTTGTCGCTCGAGCAAATACCGGTGCCCCAAAAACAGCGCGGCAATATACTTTTATCGTTCGTCACTGAGACCTTCGGCATCCCCAAAGCTCAAGCGCTCCTCCCCGTGTTTGACCCCGTCACATGGGGATTGATAACATCGAATCAATTACAGACTATCGGCCAGCAGGTTCTTGCGATCCTCAAGAACACGTTGCTGCAAATCCTCAAGAATACGCTCGTCGCGATCATCCAGCGGAAGGTCTTGGCGTGGGTGCAGGGCAGCGGCGCGCCGCGATTCATCACCAACTGGGGGACGACGCTCGTAAACGCGGCGCAGACGACGGCGATCAACGCCATCAACAGCGATATCACTTCGGGTTGTGTATATTCAGCATTCGCTCCAAAGGTATCTATAACTTTGAAGGCGTTCTACACGCCGTCGAACGGTAGTGCGTGCGCAAATGCATTTGCCGCTTCGCTCGGAGCAAACAGTTTCCAACAGTTTTATAATCATTTTTCGTACGGTGGCTTCGTGGCATTTGGAGCAAGCACGCTCCCCAGCGGCAATCTTGATGCAACGCAGTTCTTCGAAGCCCAAAAAACCGATCTCTCCTATCATAACCAACAGGCGGCGAGCAATCTCCAGACCCAGACCGGTCAAGGATTCACTGGGGACCAATATTGTACCGATGGCAGTAATCCCAAAGGGAGCACTATGGCTTGTCAGACATCGAATGGCGGCCAGTATGTTATGCCTACAACTGGATGCGCGGCGGGCGATACACAGGTCACCGTTTCGAATGGCGGCCTCTGCGCAAATGGATTGCAGCCCATCGTCCAAACCCCTTCCGCCGTCACCGCCTTCACCCTCAATACCGCAGGAGGAGCGACCACTCAGCAGATCACCGCAGCAAACGATATCATCGGCCTTCTTAATTCGGTCCTCAGCTCACTGATGCTTGGCTTGGCGAATGCGGCGGTGAATGCCGCCGGACAAGTGGTGAACCAAACACTTCAGGGAATAAACCCAGCGGGCATCACCTCCGGCACCAATATCTCGGGCGTCAGCACTTCGTCTGTCACGGCAATCTCCAACTCCAACAGCCCCATTTCAACCATCGCTCTCGCGTGCAATCCTCTCTCGCAAACGCTCGCATCCCCGACGCAAGCGACGTCAACGGCGACGAGCACTCCTGGATCACTTACCGCAACCAGTACCTCCCCTGCGAGTTTGTCGGCAACGGGAGGGACGCTTGATGCGGATGATAACCCGCCGGTCTATTACTGGTCCGATACTAATGGCGTCACAAGTACTGGTGCGTTCTTCTCCGATACGTTCAATACTCCCGGGACCTACACCATCACCTTGACCGATTCTACTGGCGATGCGCCGGCTACCTGCGCCGTCATCCAACAATAACGCTCCGCCATGGCACATAAAAAAAATTACAAGAAGATAATCGTCATCGTGGCGGCGATGTTACTGCTTTTGGGAATGGCACGGACAAATATAGTTTTGGCACAAAGCGCGCCCGCTGCTGCCCCTCCAACGGTCCAAACCCCAAGCACTTTTAGCTGTGCTACGTCGCTGGCCACTTGCAGCGTCTTCTACGTCGCGCTCACGGTGAACGGTTTTATGGCGGTATTGATCAGTTTGGGGGCATTTCTGGTTCGCTTAGGTCTTCAGTTCAACGATAATGTTTTCAACTCTCCCGCGGTACTCACGGGTTTTTCGATTTCTCTCGCAATTGCGAACCTTGGATTTGTCCTCGGCATCATCGTCATCGCCATTGCTACGATCATAAGAAACCAAACTTATGGGATAAAACAGCTTCTGTGGAAGTTGGTCTTTATGGCCATCTTGGTGAATTTCGGCCTCGTCATCACGGCACCGATTGTAGGATTCGCGAGTGATATGAGCAATTATTTCATAAACGCCACGAGTCCGGGGTCTGGGGGTGTTGCCGGGGACGAAGGATATGCCACTGCTATCACAGGCGCCTTCGCTCCGCAACTATTTGTGCCTGGAGCTTCGCAGGCGCAGGTACAACAGGCGGGGCAGGCGGGGGGATCAGCAATTGCCTCATGTGCCACCATCCTGAGCGGGGGGGCGGCGGCATTGTGCGAACAAGCGGCACAACTGGTCGCTCAGGCCACGCAAAACACATCGCCTCAACAATCAACCGATACGTTTTGGCAAGAAACGATGGCGATGTTTTTTGATGCCATCTTTTCTGGTCTTATCGCTTTTACATTCCTCTGTCTGGCCGTCCTTCTTCTTATTCGCTATCTTATGCTCGGCGGATTGCTCATCGTGCTTCCACTCGCCTGGCTCACATTCGTCTTCCCCAAATTTGATAGTAGTTATAGCCAGTGGTGGAATACTTTTATTAAATGGGTGTTCTTCCCACCACTCGCTCTCTTTTTCATATATCTTGCCATCATCACTGCCACAACCGCCGGTGGAGGCGCAGTCACAACCGGACCAGGAAATGCGGCGACCAATATGTATCTTGTACAAGCGGCCGGACTTCCCGCGGGAGCCAACACCGGCGTAGAAGAAGCTGTTTACCAGCAGACCGGCCTTAGCGGCATTCTTCAACAAGCCGCGGATGAAATTCTCTTGATAGGTCTTACTATCATGGGCCTCATGTTTGCAAGCTCTCTTGCGGGGAAAGCGGGATCGACCGTGGTCAATGGGGCAAAGGCGGTCACCGGTGCTGCGGCGGGATATGTCGGAGGGAGGGCGAGAAAACATGCAACTAGGTTCTATCAGGAGCATGGCGGAGAAAAACTTAATAAGAGATTACAAGGCAGTAGGATTCCACTTGTGGGGACGCTCGGCAGGGGCATGACCAATATAACGGAAGGCGGCGGCAAGGATCTTGTTGCCGAGAGGAGTAAGTCGCTGAACTTGGCCGGCATGGATGATGATCGGCTCATCAGCGTAACCAAAGGATTGAAACGGGAAGAAGATCAAATGGCTGCGGTACAGGAATGGCAGAAGCGCGGCAAGCTGGATAAGATAGAAGGAATCGGTGGAGGAACCCTTGAGCAATGGCTTTCGAAAAACCAAGAGGGAATGGGGTATATGGCCCAAGGTAAGCTCCGTGGTGATGTCGACAAACAGATAATGAGCGATGAAGAGATGCGAAGGATCGCGCGGGTGCAAGGAGCAGCGGCAAGTAAGGTGCAGGTGGTTGATACCACTGGTATTATGGGAACAGCCGGTGCGACGGTTTCCGCGAGCGCCCTTGAAGAACGGGCGAATGCGCTTGCCGCAGAAACAAAGAGTGGCATCGAAGCCGGAAACGAAACCACTATTCACAATGGGAAAACCGTCAATTCTCGCGACCTTCTCGATGAGGCTCGAACCGCAGCGAAAGAAGCGGGTGGTGCCCAAGAAAACGCGCGAAGGGATGCTAAAGTCACTGATGACAAGGACCTCCTAGGACAAGGTCCTGGAAAGGAAGTAAAAGCCGGAGAACTTATGGATGCCGCATCGGAGAAATTCTGGAAAGGAAAGGATAAAGGGGATGTTTCGAAGATGCGGCCCGACTGGATGTTCGGCGATAAGCCAAAGTTTGGTCTTGACGATGCGACACTTAAGGCGCTCCAAAAAGCAACGACACACGGCATAGCAACAGAAACGCCTACCCACTTCGGGCCGCTGGCAGGAAAAGTGGACAACTTCAAGTCACTTACCGAACTTATGAATTCGTATAGGGAAAGCATTGATAGGGCGGTTGATGCGGGCAAAATGACAGATACTCAGCGAGGAAAGATAAATGATGCATTGGATAAAATTCTCAATAAAAAATATGCCTACCTTGGTGGTGGGGATGAGGGAGGGGGAGAGGGAGGTGGCGGTAGAGGAGGAGGCCCTGCGCCCGCTCCCGCTCTTTCGCCAGAACCAGAACATCACGCTTAAAATATGTTTATTATCTCAGAACAACAAGCAGGACAACGATGGGACGTTCTTACCCCCGCACTTCGCGAAGCGCTGTTTTCGGATGTGAATGGGAATTTTGTTTGGAAGCTTTGCGAGGACAATCATCTTCCCAAAGAAAAATGCTATCAAGTTGGTGAACTTGCGGGGTATGTTCTCTACGGATTCATACATCCCGAAGATCTGTCCGGTGAGCTGGTTAAGTCCCTTAGTCTGCCTGCGCCGCTCGCAAAAACGATAAGCGATGCAATCAATGCGAGAGTTTTTGCGCCCCTCAAAGCGGATCTCGATAAAGTGTATTCGCCTTTGATCAGCACACAAAGCTCTGCGCAAGTGACTGCCCCAAAAATAATACAGAACACCGGGACGATGCCAAAGCCGACCATACTCTCGGATGTTGGCTGGTCAAAGACATTGCCTAGCATGATGAAGCCCGGCCTGGCGCCCATTTCACCTGCCGTACCTGCCGCGCCGAAAATCCCGACCCCAATGCCACAGATCTCAACACCATCTCCGGTAGCACCGACCAAACCAGCCGAACCAGCACCGGTGATGCTCCACGAAGACACATCATTCAAGGCGGTTGAGAAAAATGCGGGCTTCACACTTTCGCGGCCGACAGCGGGAGCGGAAATGCGTATGGCGCAGGGAACTGCGCAGGCGCCAAGCCGGCCGGCGGTTTTGGAATTTGGAGGCGCCAAGCCACCGGTGCCAAACAAACCGTCCACTACTCCTCCGTCTCCCGGCGGGGCGGATCGTGTCGATTTTAGATCACCGCTCTCGGCGATTCCAACCGCTAACACAGGCCCAAGAAGTGTAAGCCAGATCACTCCCTCCGCTCCGGTCCCGCCGTCGGCGCCGAGACCCCCGGCACCACCTCAAGGCGTGGTTCCTCTTCCACGACCGCCTCAACCGCCTCAGGCACCGACATCCCCGCAGGCTGACAAGCCCATCGTAAAAGATTTCCTTTAGTGGTAAATCCCGCCTGCGAGACTTACAATGAGAGGACATGCAGTACCAAGTTCCCCAATTCATCGAGACGGAGGATAAAGTTGTCGGACCCTTCTCGCTCCGGCAGTTCGCTTTCGTTGGCGCGGCGGCGCTCATAAGCGGCATCTGTTATTTTATATTACAGACGTGGCTATTCGCCATCGTCGCATTGGTCTTGCTTGGCGGCGCACTCGCGCTTTCATTTATAAAGATCAATGGGCGCCCCTTGATCAAGGTTATCACTTCCGCTTTCAATTTTTATTGGAAACCACAGCTATATATATGGAAACCCGATCATCCCGTGGTCACCCAGCAGCAACACAAGCCCGCGATAGTGCGGGAGTTGCCGCCCATCGCCACGATCGCTTCCGGAAATTCATTGCATAAGAGCTGGGAAAATCTACAGACCGGCACGACCGAGGCTAAAGAGGTTGGAAAAACATCCGACAGGCAGTTTCTTGAAAAGAAGATGGCGGAGCGGTACGAGATATTCCAGCGCTTGGGCGGCGATCGCACGGCGGCACGGCGCGTGGATTATCGCTAGAAAATATGCGAAAATAATACCATGGCGACCCCTTCAAAACAGGATGCGGGGAATTCCCTGGATCTCGTCGACATCAAAGAAATAAAACAGAACACCGTCATCGTGAACGACGGCAGCTATCGCCAGATCGTCATGGTGGGTGGCGTTAATTTTTCTTTAAAATCCGAGACGGAGCAGACCATCATCACGCAGGCATATCAGACGTTCTTGAATAGTATTGATTTCCCATTGCAGATCCTTATCCACTCGCGCAAAGTGAACATCGATAAATATATAGAGACGCTGACGGCGCGAAAAGAAGTTGAACAATCTCCGATCCTCCAAAATCAGATCGACGAATACAGTAAATTTGTGCAGGGATTCGTGGAAAAGAATGCGATCATGGAAAAAGTTTTCCTCGTGGTTGTTTCGTTCTACTCCGCATCGGCGCTTCCAAGTGTAAAGAGCGTCTCGGGGATGCTGCCATTTTTTGGGAAAAAGAAGACGGGGACGGCGGAGACAGCCCAGCGCGCGGAGGAAGCCGAAAAGATGTTCAACGAGAACCTGGCGCAGCTGAATCAGCGCACGACACAGGTAACGGGGGGGCTCCTGAACATCGGCCTTGAAGCGACGGTGCTCGGCGACGAACAGCTTATCGAGCTATTCTATAACTTCTATAACCCGCAAACCATCGAACGTAAAAAAGCCCCCGCGGAGCGGGAACAATAAAACGATGCCGGATCAACCACCAGAGAACAATTTCAGTGACGTAAAGAAGATCATCGCCCCGGCGGGGGCGGAGGTGTTCCCCAACTATTTGAAGATCGGGGATAAATTGGCGAAAACATTTTTTGTTTTTTCCTACCCGCGCTATCTTTCGACGGGATGGTTCGAGCCGCTCATCAACCTGCCAAACCTTTTTGACATCTCCATATTCATCAATCCCATCGATACCGGCGGCGCGCTCAAGAATCTCCGGAAAAAGGCTGGCCAGCTCGAATCGCAAATGAATGAAGAACAAGAAAAAGGATTGGTGCGTAACCCCGTGCTTGAGACAGCCATCAACGACGTCGAGGGCCTCCGTGATTCCCTCCAGCAGTCGCAAGAAAAACTCTTTAATACCGGCGTCTATATAACGATATACGCGGACACCATGGATGAACTCGCGCGGCTGGAAAGCAAGCTGGTCACTATGATGGAAGCGAAGCTCATCTACATCAAGCCGGCGCTCTTTGAACAACTCGAGGGATTGTTCTCTATTTTGCCCATCAACAACGACAAACTCCAGATCTATTCGCCGATGAACACGAGCCCGATCTCGTCGTTCTTTCCGTTCGTCTCAGAAGACCTTTCCTCCAACGAGGGGATCATGTATGGCATCAACCTCCACAACAGCAATCTTGTGATCTTCGACCGCTTCTCGCTCGAGAACGCCAACGAAGTGGTGTTCGCAAAATCCGGATCGGGCAAGTCATACACCACAAAACTTGAGATCCTGCGTTCACTCATGGCGGGCATCGACATGGTGATCGTGATCGATCCGGAAAATGAGTATGGCCGCCTCGCGGAGACGTTCGCGGGAAGCATGTTCAATATTTCTTTATCATCGCACGAACACATCAACCCGTTCGACATTCCCCCGATCCCCGAGGGCGAAACGCCGTCGGATGTTTTGCGGTCACACATCGTGAACATCGCGAGTTTATTGAAACTCATGCTTGGGAAGCTGAGCCCGGAGGAAGACGCGCTGCTCGATCGCGCGATCACAGAAACGTATGCCTCGCGCGAGATCGTCGCCGACACCGACTTCGTTGGCAAAGAGCCGCCGCTCTTAGGAGACTTGGAAACGATCCTGCGGAACCTGGAAGGTGGCACCGGCCTTGCGGAAAAGCTCTATAAATACACCAAGGGCAGCTTTGCAGGATTCTTGAACCAGCCAACGAACATTGACGTTAATAACCGCCTCATTATTTTTTCCATCCGCGATCTTGAAGAAGAATTGCGCCCGCTCGGCATGTTCGTCGTGCTCAACTTCATCTGGAATCTCATCCGCGCCAAACTCGCCAAACGCCTGCTCTTCATTGACGAGGCGTGGATCATGATGAAGAACGACGACAGCGCCACGTTCCTGTTCGGCCTCGTCAAGCGCGCGCGCAAATATTATCTGGGGGTCACCACGATCACGCAGGACGTGGAAGACTTTTTGCGGTCGCCGTACGGCCGCCCGATCGTCACTAACTCTTCGTTGCAGCTGCTTCTGAAACAGGCACCTGCCACGATCGACATCGTCGCGAAGGCGTTCGACCTCACCGACGCGGAAAAGAATTTCCTTCTCGGCGCGGAGGTCGGCACCGGTATCTTCTTCGCCGGCAAGCGCCATGTGGCCATTCAGATCGTGCCGTCGTATTACGAGGATCAGATCATCACCACGAATCCGGAGCAGCTTTTGGAGGAAAAAAATCAAATTTAACGTTCTTCCATTCACTATGGGGGCAGAAAATACCATAGAGACATTCAGTCCCGGGACCATAATGTTTTTCATTATGGGGGTGATCAGTGATGTTTCCTTTTTGGGATTGATCGGCCTCGTGATCCCTGGCGTGGGCGTTGCCATCGCAATGTTTGTGCTCCTCGCGCATTATTTTTTTGGAATTATTGTCCTCGCATTCTTTTGGGGGAAAAGCCACGGATGGCTTCCGAAGGTTTTGTTGGTCCTTGCATGGATCCTCCCCCTCCCGTTACTCACCGTCGGTTTGATTCTCGCGATCATCGCGTCGAACAAGTTCGGGGCGTTTCTTGTTGAGCAAGCTGGCATACAACTTGTTGCGTTGGCAACAGCCGGAGCCGGTGAAGCCATTGAAGCCGGAGCGGTTGTGGCGGAAGGCGCGGAGGCTGCCGGAGCGGCCGCCGAGGGAGCCGAAGCTGTCGGCGCTACAGCGGGAGGGGCGGCAGCAGAGGCGGGGACGGCGGGCGCCGGAGAAGCCGCCGGAGACGCGGCGGCAACCGGAGAAGCAGGGGCAGCGGAGGCAGGAGAAGATTTCTATGAGAATCCATTGGAGAATCCAATGGGGACCACCGAAGGAGAGCTCCTCGAGCCATCAGAGGATCAGTTCCACGAAGGAGAAGGGTTTGGAGAAGAAGAGAAGGGATCGGAAATAAAAGAGGAAGCTGGAAAGGAGGACGCTGATAAAAAGAGCAATGCTTCGGAACGCCTTAAAAAGGTATTCGATATCGCCGACCGCAACAACCAGCAGCAACCGGCGGATAAAAAGGACAACGAGGAGGATGAGGACGAGAGATTGGCGGCCTAATTTGTTATACTAAAACAAAGAGATGTCTTCCTCGACCATACTAAAAAAACCGATGATGGCTGGGGTCTTTGCCCTTACTTTAGGGGGCATATTCCTTTTGGCTCCTGTCCACGCGCAAACGACCGCATCCCCGACATTTCTCATCACATGGAAAACGACGGGGAGTTACATCCCGTCGTTCTATGAAGGAAAAGCCCTCCCCACGTATGGATCGAAGATCACAGCATCGCTTGAACTGATCTCTCCACAGGGGAAAGTGCTCGATCTGAGCGAGAAAACCATCTATTGGTATGTTGATGACATGCTCGTGGGCGGGGGAACGGGCGTCCAGCAAGCGACTTTCCCGCCGATCGGAAATGCGCCAAACACCGTCAATGTGCGAGTGACCATCCCGAATTATAACGGCGCGTTTCTCGACCATGCGATAAACGTTCCAATGGTGCTGCCGAAGGCGGTGATCTATGCCCCCTACCCTGGCGGGGATTTCTCCCAAAATCCTATTTCCGTGCAAGCATTGCCATACTTTTTTAATATTGCCGATCCGTCCAATCTCTCCTATGCCTGGTCGGTGAACGGCCAGAGTGGATCAAATACGGAAAATCCAGAAACAGCAGACGTCACATTGCCACAAGGAACTCCATCTGGAACCGGCGTAACCACAGCGCTTACCATTACGAATCCCAAGGACTCCACGGTCGCCACCGCCGACGCAAACCTAAATTACCAGAGTCAATTATGAACAGCGCGCCTTTCTTAATAATTCCCATCGCGCACGCGGTCACGATCAGTATGAACATTCCGGGGAACACCCCGAACTCCACTTCCACTCCCGGCGCCTTCATCGCCAACTTCTATCAGTTCGCCCTCATGATAGGAGGAGTCCTTGCTTTTGGCGTCATCATCTATGGAGGAGTGAGATATATGGCTTCTGCAGGTAATCCTTCAGGACAAAGCGATGCAAAGGAGTGGATCGAAGGAGCTCTCTTAGGCTTACTCTTATTGGTAGGAGCCTACTTCATCTTAGATGTCGTGAATCCCCAGCTGCTTAACCTGAAGCTGCCGACGCTGACATCAGCCAATACACAGAGTGGCCAATGATACAAATTTAATTACATGAAACGCTACATCTATATCGTCATCGGCATCATCGTTCTCGCGATCATCGCCATCGCAGTGCTCTACTTCATTAAAGGCACCTCGGCGGGCTCTTCGGCGGGTACTACTGGCACGACCACAACCGGATCGCTTCCGGCGACGGGAACCCAGGGGAGTAATGGTTCGGGAACTGTGAACCCAGTAGGGACACTCGGTCTGCCCCCCACGACCGGAAGCAGCACGGCGAGTACTACTAGCGCACAGGTGACGGTGCAGAATTTCGGGGTTCTTTCGGGCGAGCCCGTCCTTGATTATTTCGTGGACGCCCATAACAACATCACCGCCATCGAGCCGACCGGTCAGATCATCGCGATCTCCAATGGGCAAACGACGACGGTTAACTCTTCGACGATCAACGACATCATCTCCGCCAGCTTCTCGTACGACGGCAAGAAGATCGTCGTGAGCTACGGGGACCCGTCGGATCCCGTGACGGAAATATTCGACGCCTCGACGAGTGTTTGGACCACGCTCGCGCAGACCATGTTTTCTCCGCAATGGTCACCGGCCAATAATTACCTGTTGGCGTATTTGACCGTGCCGAGCAATAGCACCCTCGCGCTCGCGACCATGAACGCCGCGAGTCCCAAAGCGACGCCAGCGACGCTTATCACGCTCAATGCGAACGACCTGAATCTTCAATGGACGACCACGAACGAATTCATCCTTTCCGATAAGCCGACCGGTCAGGTCGCGGGGTCGGTATGGGCGTTCAACTCGACGGCGGGGACATTGACGCCGCTCCTCTATGAATTGCCGGGCGCCGAAGACATCTGGAGCCATGATGCCGCCATCCCTTATGGATTGACCTTCTTTGATAACGAATCCGGCGTTGGGGGAGCCACCCTCCAACTGCAGGCCCTTTCGGGCAATCTGCCGACCGAGGCGCTCAGTATTTCAACCCTTCCTTCCAAATGCACCTTCAACCCCGAAATGATGTCGCCGGCGACATCTACCACGAGCAGCGCTACCTCGACTTCCACGTCCACAGCATCCTCCACTGCGGCCAAAAACACCAAAGCGCCCGCCCCACCCACTTCTACCCCTTACCTCGCGCTTTATTGCGGCGTCCCGCGCAGTTCGAGCGGTTTTTCCTCCGCACATTTACCGGATGATTACGACACGATGGCACTCTTCACTTCGGATGACATCTATAAAATAAATACGGCAACAGGAGCGATACAATCGCTCTGGAGTGATGACACGCAGAACATGGACGTCTCCGATCTAAAATTCTTCAATAACGCCCTCTTCTTCGTCAATCGCTACGATCAAAAATTGTACGGCCTCACTTTCTCTAACTAAAAAAGCTCACTGTCCGCCTCCAGGCAGATGACCGTTCGGCGAACAGTGAGCTTTTTTATTTTTATATGATGGGCTTGATGATGACATAACGCTCCTTCCCTTCGCCGACGCTTTCGGTCTTTACTTCCGGATGCACCGCGAGCTCCATGTGCACGAGGCGGCGCTCGTAGGAGTTCATGGCGGGGAGCGCGACCTCGGTTTTGGTACCCGCCGCTTTCTTTGCCGCCGCGCGCGCGAGTTCGCCGATCAATCGTTCGCGATCGTGCCGATAGTTATTGATGTCGAGAAATATCGCCTCGGTTTGATTCTTTTTGGCGACCATCTGGAGAATGTGATTCACCGCATCCACGATCGCGGGAAGGTTCTCTTTTACCATCTCCTGGTCCTCATAGATGAATACTGATCCGCGACGTTCGTCTATCTTGATCTCTAGGTTATAATCGGCGAATCCGATGAGATCCAGGGTTTTTTTAATGTATGATTCCCAGTTGTCCATGCGTTCCCGTAACTATTCCATATTTTCCATACAAAATCAAGGGAAAGAAGCCTTACGCTATTGAGCGAGTGGACGTTTCTCACGGGACTTCCGTTGGTCGCTTACGTTGGAGCGAGATAGCGTAAGGCTTCTTTCCCGCGGGCTTCTACGCGCCGAATTTTTTCTGTAAGTGCTTATTCACGAAATACTGCTGAATGGCGGAGAAGAGGGCGCTCATGAACCAGTACAAGCTGAGCGCGGCGGGGAAGTTATAGAAAACGAGGATGGTGATGATCGGGCCGACGAACACCATCTGGCGCGCGATCTTCTCCGCCTGCGTCGGCGCGCTCGTGTTGGATGGATTGCGGTAGATGGCAAGGCGCGCCTGAAGATATTGCGCGAGTGCCGCGGCAAAGATCAAAACGTAGTTCGGCTTCGCGAGATCGATAAATCCAAGGAAGATGGTGTTGATGTGTTGCGGGTTTGTGATGAATGAATATACCCCCGTGATCTGCGCGGTGCCGACGCCGGAGCGAATCGCCCAGTAGAACGTAAGAAGGATCGGGATCTGAATGATGAGTAATAAAATGCCGGCGAATGGATTGACGCCGTGCTCTTTATAGAGCTCCATCAGCGCTTTCGCCTGCTGATCGCGATCGTCTTTGTGTTTTGTCTGAATATCTTTTATTTTCGGCTGGATGCGCTGCATCAACATCTGCTGCTTCGCGCCGGTATGGAAGAACGGATAGAGAATGAGGCGGATGAAAAGAGTGACCAATATGATCGCGATGCCGAGATCATGGAATCCGATCGTGTTATAGAAAAAAATCAGCAGGTTGAGAATCGGCCGATATAATATCTGTTGGTAAAGATAGACCATGGTTTTTTATTTTGATCGGGTTCTCGCGAACGCTTTCGCGAGTTCTTCCTGAAACTGCTTCTTGGTAAGACGATTGGCTCCGGGCAAAACTATCATAAGGATATCATTTCCGGCCGCGGCGCGCGGGGTTATGCCGCCAAGCGCCTGCCGCTTCCAAAAATTTCTTTTTACCGCCGTTTTATGAACCGACACTCCGACGACTACGCCGATCCTCGCGCCATCGCCCGAATTCCTCTTTGTCTTCAATAGAAAAAACGCGGTCGGGGTCGTTTTATAGTCTTTTGCCCGGAACTGGTCCGATGGAAGACGCGCTATTTTGATGGCCATAACGGCAAAAGGGCCTGTTTTAGACGCTCAATTTCCGTCTTCCCTTTGCCCGACGCCGGGAAATTACGCGTCGGCCCGTAGGCGTGGCTTGGCGCACTAAAAACCCGTGGGTCGTCTTCCTCTTTTTCTTTTTTGGCTTGTATGTGAACGACATTCCCTCGATGATAGCATGTGTTTTTAAAAAAGTAAAATCGTATTTCGCGGCATTTTTCGCTCTCCCCACGTAATCCCCAGGAAGAGAACTTTCTTGCCCCTAGCAGCCCTTTGACTTGTGTAGCGGAAGAGATAATAATGAATCCACAAACTTAATTATTTTTTAATCATGGACCTTGAACAAATGTGGCAGTCGACGTTAGGAGAGATGGAGGTTCAACTGACGAAGGCGCATTTTGCGACGTGGTTAAAAAACAGTCGGCCGATCGATAAAAAGGATGATACGCTGTTTGTCGCCCTCCCGAGCAACTTCGCGAAGACATGGGTGGAAGAAAAATATCAAAAGAATATCATCGGTATCGTCCGCAATATGGATACGTCGGTCAAAAAGATAGAATTCGTGGTGGGAAACAAGAATCTTCCGGTTGACAGAGCCATTTCCGATGCCAAGGATACGCCACATAGCACGGCCGCTGAGCTTGATTTCAATAAAACAGATCCGGAGACGGGGCTGAATCCAAAATACACCCTTTCATCGTTTGTCGTCGGCCCGTCGAACGAGCTTGCGTTCGCTGCCGCGACCGCGATCACTGAAGAGCCGGGTAAAAAATATAATCCATTCTTCATCTATGGCGGCGTCGGTCTCGGGAAGACGCATCTCATTCAGGCGATCGGCAATGAGCTCGTCGCAAAATTTAAAGGGAAGATAAAGCCGAAATATGTTTCTTCGGAGCAGTTCACGCGCGACATCGTGTGGGGCTTACGCAACGACCGGATCGAAAGCGTGAAGAAAAAATATCGCGATGTCGATGTGTTGATCATCGACGACATCCAATTCATCGGCGGGAAGGAAAAAACAGAAGAGGAATTCTTCCACACGTTTAACGCGCTCTATGAAAGCAATAAGCAGATCATCATCTCGTCCGATCGGCCGCCACAATCCCTCCCCACGCTTCAGGAGCGCCTCCGGTCGCGCTTTGAGGGCGGCCTTATTGCTGACGTGAGTTATCCGGAATATGAGATGCGTGTGGCTATCATCCGCAGTAAGCTCCAGGAGATGAATCGGCGCTTGAGCGACCAAGTCGTGGATCTCATCGCAAAGAAGCTCCGCAAGAACATCCGGGAATTGGAGGGGGTGCTCAAAAAGATCATATTTTATGAGGAACGGAAGCAGACTGAGATCAGTATCAAGATGGCGGAGGAAATCATAGAAAAGGCCACCCAGAACCTTTCGAAGCGCGTGAACGACGGACAGATATTGAAAGCGGTCGCGGAGTTCTTCGGCATCACTGTGGAGGATCTCGTGAGCCACAATCGACGAAAAGAGGTGGTGGAACCGCGCCAGATCGCGATCTATCTTCTTCGGGATATCTCCGACCTTTCCTATCCGTATATTGGTGAGAAGCTGGGGAGAGATCATACCACCGCCATCCACTCCTACGAAAAGATCAACAACGAGATAAACAGAAATCCGGCACTTAATCAAAAGATATTAACCATAAAGGATATTATTTATAAGAGTTAATCCCGTCGCTATCCACACCCACAACACCCCACAACGCTTGTTAATATTAGACAATTTAAAACTATCCCCAAAAACATCCATTACTAACAACAATAATCATAAAAAGTATTTAAATATAATTTATAATTAAGAGATGAAATTTATCGCGATACGGGCAAACATCAAAGATGCGGTTTCTGTGATCGAGAAAGCTGTCGGGGAGAATACCAACCTTCCCATATTGAAAAATATCCTTATTGAGGCGGAGGATAATACCATCACATTTACTGCCACCAATCTTGAGGTTGCGATAGCTCACCGGGTTGCGGGCAAAGTGATCGAGAATGGAAAACTAACGATCCCACTCTCACTTTTCTCGAGCCTCATTGGGAATATCCAGAGCGACCGCTTGAATTTTGAAAAAAAAGAGAACAACCTTGAGATCACCACAGATAATTACAGCGCCGTGATCAATGGGATGCCCGCCGATGATTTCCCCACCACCCCAAAAATAAAAAATACCGAGAGCTACATCGAGATAAAAAATGTTTTCCTCAAAGAGGCCATTCAACAGGTCACGGTCGCATCACAATACTCGGATCTGCGGCCGGAGCTGAACAGCGTCCTATTCAACTTCTCACTTGAGAGTTTGGTGCTCGCGTCCACTGACGGCTTTCGTCTGGCGGAGAAATCCATCCCCTCAAGCGCCTTTACCGCCAAGAAAAAGGAGCCATTCAAGATACTGGTTCCCCTTAGGACGAGCCTTGAGGTCGCGAGAATCATGCGCGACGAGGAGATGGTGCGGATATATCAGGACGAGAACCAGGTGCTTTTCAAGACCGACCAGACCGAGATGATATCGCGCCTGGTGGAAGGCAGCTTCCCGGACTATTCCGCGATCGTGCCGCATGAGTTTGCTGCGGAGGTAGTGGTGGAGCGTGGCGAGTTCCTGAACGCGATCAAACTCGCCGGCGTCTTCGGGCAGAAGAACAGTGAGGTAAAAATAAAAATCCACCAGAATAAGAAAGCGATAGAAATCAGTTCTGCCGATCAGGCACTTGGCGAGAACAACCACATCCTTCCCGCAAAGATAAAAGGCGACATCCCCGAAGTATTTTTCAATTGGCGCTATCTCTCCGACCCGATGAAAGGCATCAAGACGGAAGACGTTTTTGTTGGGCTCCAAGAAGAAGCAGGGCCGGCACTCGTCCGTTCAGTCAGCGACGCATCATATTTCTACGTCTTAAGACCTATATTAAAATCATAAGCCTTTTGGGCTAATCGTCGTAGCCGTTTGCCCGCGCCCAGTTGTCCACGCCCGTCTCCCAGTTATTATATTGCGGATCCACCGCCGGATTCGTCGGGTCAGGCCCGTCCGGGTCACTCTTGTCCACGTAGTAGAGAATGCTGTGTACCTGCCCGTTCACGACGTATTGTCCGGTGAGCGTCGGCTTAGTGGAGGTCGTTGGCTCTGGCTGGACGAATGTCGTGTTCGGCACTTCGGGCAGCGCCTGCGTCATGAACGCACTCCACATCGGCACTGCCGCGAGAATACTCGACCCGGCTTTTTGCATTGGGGCATCATTATTATTCCCCGCCCAGACGCCGACGACGATCGAAGGCGTATAGCCCATCGCCCACGCATCGGTATAGTTGTTGGACGTTCCGGTCTTGAGCGCCACGTCATAGCCGGGGAACACGGTCAGGCCTTGGCTCGCGCCCATGAGCGGTGCACGCGCCGCGGCATCGGATAAAATATTATTTATCAAATTCACCGATTGCGCGTCCGCCACCGTCGAGGTCTGGTCCGCGTACGACTCCAGCGTGTTGCCATTCGCGTCAGTCACGGAGAGGATCATGCTCTGCGCGTGCTTCACGCCCTGGTCCGCGAGCACGGAGTATGCTCCCGTGAGGTCGATCAGGCGCACGGCACCGCCACCGAGCACGAGGGACAGGCCGTATTGTGAGGGGCTGCCGAAAGTGGTGATGCCGAAGTTGCTCAGGTTCTGGATCGCATTCTGCTCGCCCACGAGATAGAGCATCTTCACCGCAGGAACATTCACCGATTGCGCGAGTGCGTTGGTGATGGTGAGTGGCCCCGCGAACGTACCTTCAAAGTCCTGTGGATGGAAGCAGGCAGTGTTCGTGGAGTTGAAATCGGGGACGGCGGGGCATTGTGCGTTGGTGCTGAATTCCGTCGACACGTCGAACAGGATCGTATCCGGCGTGTAGCCCATCTGAAAGGCGGTCATGTAGACGAAGGGCTTGAGCGACGATCCCGGCTGGCGCAGGCCCTGCGTCGCGACATCAAAGTTGCCGTCGTTTGCCGTATCAAAATAATCCGCGGAGCCCACGAGCGCGAGAATTTGCCCCGTGGTGGGATCTTGCACCACCATTGCGGCGTTGGTGGATTTATAGAGCTGTGTGTTGCGCGCGACGCCCGCGGTGACGGCCGCTTCCGCCTGCTGCTGCATCGTCCAATTGAGCGTCGTGATCACCTTCAGGCCGCCGTTATCTACTTCGTTCTCGCCATATTTTTGCACGAGATAATTTTCTACCGCCATCACAAAGTGTGGTGCGCGGATCCCCGACCCGCTCGCGGTCTTGGGTTGGAAGACGATCTTAAAGTTCTGCGCGGCGGTGAGTTGGGCTTTTGTGATCGAGCCAGTGTTGTACATCTGCTGAAGCACTAATTGTTGGCGCTGAAGAAGCTCGTCCACGTGTGTGCCGTATGGCGAATAGTACGTCGGCGCCTGGGGGAGCGCGGCGAGCACGGCACTCTGGGCGATGTTCAACTGGCCTACCGGCACGCCGAAATAATCTTGCGCGGCCTCGCCGACACCCGAGATGTTTGGGCCATAGGGGACCTCATTTAGATATAGCGCCAGGATTTGATCCTTTGAATAATATTCATTCAGCTTGACCGCCAGGATGAACTCGCGGATCTTTCGGGAGATCGTCTGATCGAGCGTGAGGAACGCGGTGCGCGCGAGCTGTTGGGTGATCGTCGACCCGCCTTCCGCGAATGAATGCGTGGTGATATCCACGAAGAGCGCGCGGACGATCCCTTTTATGTCGAACGCCGGCTCGTTGTAAAAATTTTGGTCTTCAATTGCGATCGTCGCGTCCTTGAGGCTTTGTGGAATATCATCGAAGGACACGAGCGTCCGATGATCGCCGTTATCTATGTTGTATAGCAGCACCGTGCCCGTGCGGTCGTAGATCTTAGTGGACTGGCCGATCTGTTGGCTTCCGATCTCCTGAATGGACGGCACGGTCTTCGCGAAATAGAGCACCGCGAGCGCCACGCCGATCACAAAGACAGCCACGACAATCCCGACGATCTGCAGGATCTTTAGGTACTTCTTTTTTTTCTTATCCCGGCGCTGTTCAAAATCGCTCTTCATAAAGTAAAAACGCCCTTTTATTTTACCTCATTTTTTCATTTGATACGAAAAACACCCCCATATGTATGGGGGTGTTTTGAGCTTCTACTCTATTGGGGCTGCGGTATCATCCGCGTCGTCGTTGCCGACGGCCGCATCATCATCGTCCTCATCCGCATCGTCATCATCGAGATCGCCCGGGGCGTCGACGACCGTCGGATCCTCGTCGTCCTCATCGCTCAAGCCGCGGAACGCTAGCTGTAATGGGAATAGTTCAGTCAACATAATTGCCAAAGTTTCACGACCTTTTTATTTTTCAACCAGTATATTGTATCATCGCGCGCTGTCAAGGCTGCGGTCACCTGTGGATAAAATGGCGAGCGCAAGGGCATCGCTCGCGTCATCAATCAGCGTGAGGCCGGGCTTGCCGAGGATGAGGCGAACCATCTTGAGCACGGCCTTCTTGTCCGCCATGCCATAGCCCGTCACGCCGGACTTCACTTCATTTGGAGTGTACTCCTTTATACGAACCCCACGCTCTTTTGTTGCAAGGAGGATGACGCCGCGTGCCTGGGCGACCGCGAGCGCCGTCTTGGTGTTCTTGGCAAAAAAGAGCTTTTCGATCGCCACCACGTCCGGCTTATGCTTTTTTATGAGCGCATCGATGCCTTTTTTTATCTCCTCGAGCGCCGGGACGTCGTCGGTGGAGGCGATGGCAAGGATGCCCGCGGTCACATACGTTATCGCCGGGCCGTTGCATTGAACGACGCCGTATCCTATCCGCCGGGTTCCTGGGTCAATGCCGAGTGCGATCATGGGAAGTTGATATCCCTCGCATTATATCGCCGCGCGCGGTCAAAAAAAAGCCGCCGGGGAGAAGACCTAGTACGTCTTTCCCGGCGGGCTGCTGCGCATTATTGCGCGAATGCAATCTTGACAGTTTGGTCTGCTCCGGGAATCCAGCCCCCTTGCACGCCCCACGAAAGAAACTTGTCGAGGGAGTGCGCGAGTGAACCTTTCTCCAAAAGCATATCCATGTCTTGATTAACCGCTGGGTTAATGGAGAGGCCGCCGGATGAACTGCTCTGGTAGCTTCCGCCGCCATTACGTCCATAGCTGGATGAGTACTCGGTTCCGCTCCCCGAAGAGGCAGTGCACATCGCCTCTCCTAAGGGCACGGTCGTGTAGGTGGCTCCTTCATTCTTCACAAGGAAAACCTTGAGGGTAATCGGAACGAACTCTCCGCTGAAGGATGCGCCTGTCGAAAACCCTCCCCTTGATCCATAACTGGACGTGTAACCGGATCCGGCTGCTTGCGTGGGAGCCCCTTCTTCAAGGCGGACGCACACAATCACTGTTTCCGGAGAAACACATACGTTGTGTCCTACGTTGAAGCGACGAGCGCCCAAATGCCTAAAGAGGGCGGTTGCTTTTTCTGCGGCGGGGCCACCGAAATCGATGGCGATGGTTGCGTGGGTAAAATCGGGGCGCCTTGAACTTGCGTTTGCGTCACCTTCGTAGGTTACGACGTGTGACTGGGCGACCGCGCTGCCGACGCTGAAAAGCACAACCAGAGTGCACTGTAAAAAACGAAAACTAACCTTCTTCATGGTTACTCCTCCGCGCCGTAGGTGGCGCAAACCAAAATTTGGAATGTACTGCGAACCTGAGCATTATACCATTTATATTACATGTATGTCAAGTTAGGGGCCAACGCGGCAAAAAGCCTTAAAAATCGGCTTGAATGGCACCTTTTTAGGGGGTATCATCATAGCAATGCTCGATGCCCCTCAAAACGACCTAAAAGATAAAATCGCAAAGCTCCGGCGTGACGGCGAGGAGCGCGCCGCCCAAAGGACGGCGGAGGGGCTTGGGTTATCGTACGTGAACTTGACGAAGGTCCCTGTATCACTCGAGGCGGTCAAGATAGTGCCGGAGACCGAAGCGAAGGACGCAAAGGCGGCGGCCATTGAATTGAAAGCGCAGAAGATCGCGCTTGCAGTCGTCAATCCGGAGCTGCCGGCCACGAAACATCTCGTCGCGGAGCTCACGGGGAAAAGATATGAAGTGAAGGTGGTGGTCGTTTCGCCATCAAGCATGGAAGCGGCGTGGCACTTCTATCAATTCGTAAAACCGGACGCGGAGAACATTACGGGGAAGGTTGAGATCACGCAGGAACGCCTCGACGCGCTGAAGGCAAAGCTTGTGACGATCGACGCCGTGCATAAAGAGATCGCGGCGCTTCAGCTCGAGAACATATCACCGGTCGCCCTCATAGAGATCATCCTTGCGGGAGCGATGGGATTGCGGGCGTCGGACATACACACCGAGGCAGAGGAGAAAAAGGCCAAGATCCGATTCCGCATCGACGGACTGTTGCACGACATGTTCGACGATATCCCGCTCGGCGCGTATCACACGTTCGTGTCGCGCATTAAATTGCTTTCCGAGATGAAACTGAACGTTCGCGATGCGGCGCAGGACGGACGCTTCACGATCGGGCTTGGCGCCAAAGACATAGAGATGCGCGTGTCGGTGATCCCGGCGGAGTTCGGTGAGACGATCGTCATGAGAATTCTGGACCCGTCGGCGACGATGGTCACACTGCCCCAGCTCGGGCTTCGTGCGGATAATCTTGAGCTCGTAAAAAAGAAAATCTCTCAACCGAACGGCTTGATACTGAACACCGGCCCGACCGGTTCCGGAAAGACGACGACACTCTACGCATTCCTGCGCACTATGAACGACCCAACGATGAAGATCATCACGCTCGAGGATCCGATCGAGTATCGCATCGATGGCATCGAGCAGACGCAGATCGACGACGAAGCGGGATATACCTTCGGCAACGGTCTTCGCGCAATCGTGCGGCAGGACCCGGACGTGATCCTGGTCGGCGAGGTGCGCGACCTTGAGACGGCGGACATCGCGCTTGAAGCGGCGCTGACCGGACACTTGGTGCTCTCAACCCTGCACACGAACGATGCCGTAGGCGCCGTGCCGCGCCTGATCAACCTTGGCGTAAAAGCGGTGAGCATCGGCCCTGCGCTCTCGCTCGCGATCGCGCAACGCCTTGTGCGCGTGCTCTGCCCGGATTGCAAAAAAGCCGCTGACGTTGATGCGGCCACGACGGAGAAGATAACAAAATTCCTTGCCGCATTGCCGGCGAAGGTGGATAAAAAGATATATGACGGCTACAAGATCTATGCCCCCGTGGGCTGCGAAAAGTGCAACGGCATTGGATATAAAGGTCGCGTAGGAGTATTTGAATTTTTAGAAGGCGGCCCGGATTTAGAGAAGACGATATTGCGCGAGGCGTCGGAGGTTTCTTTGCGCGAGGTGGCTCAGCGCCAGGAGATGGTGACGATGCAGCAGGACGGCATCTTGAAGGTGCTCGAGGGCAAGACGACGTTCGAAGAGGTAGTTGGTGCGACGGGAGATCTCCTGTGGTAGTTCATTAAAAATAAAAGAAGCGCTGTTCGCGCTTCTTTTAGAAAAAGGTAGTAGACTCAGACCTGGGGGCAATTCCTCGCGAAAGGACAATGATCTCTTCTATCTAATGATAAAAGAGGCTAGAATTACTCAAAGGAGCGAACCAGTCGGAACCAGTTCGTCCTGTAATTTTTAGAAATAACTCCCGCCCCCAGATCTGAATCAGCTACTTTTAATGTACGATCAAGCACTGGGATATGTTAGCATATAGAATATAGTTTGTCAAGGCCTGCTCATTTGCCCAATTTATGCCAAAAACACCCCACGCCAACGGCGCCAATAACAAAGAAGACCCGAATATCGACCTCACCCTCCGGCCTACGGAGTGGGATGAGTATATCGGGCAGGAAAAAATCAAGGATAACTTGAAAACCATTTTGAGCGCCGCAAAAAAACGCGGCGAGTCTGCTGACCACCTTTTATTTTCCGGTCCTGCGGGGTTGGGCAAAACAACTTTGGCATATTTGGTCGCGCGCGAACTTGGCGGGATGATCAAGACCACTTCCGGCCCCGCGCTCGAGAAGGCGGGCGACCTTGCCGCAGTGCTCACCAATCTTTCGCCCGGCGAAATTTTATTCATCGACGAAGCGCACCGCGTGAACCCGATGATCGAAGAGGTGTTGTATCCGGCGATGGAGGCGCGCAAGCTGCACCTCGTGGTTGGCAAAGGGCCGTCGGCGCGGACGCTCTCACTCGATCTTCCGCCATTCACGCTGATCGCCGCGACGACGCGTGAGAACTTGCTTTCGCAACCGTTACGCTCGCGGTTCGGCGCCACGTTGCGCCTTGGCTACTACGAGCCGGATGATATTAAAAAGATATTAAAGCGCTCGGCGTCGATCTTGGGTGTGGAAGCGAAGCCCGAGGCGATCGACATCCTCGCGCGCGCGTCGCGCGGGACGCCGCGCGTGGCGAATCGGCTCCTGCGCCGCGCCCGTGACTTTGCCCAGGTTCATGGCGAGAGTGTGATCGACGAAGATGCTGCGCGAAAGACACTCGCTATGCTCGAGATCGACGAGGTGGGGCTTGAGCCGCAGGATCGCCAGCTTTTAATGACAATTATAGAGAAATTCCACGGCGGCCCCGTCGGCATCAACACTATCGCCGCGGCGCTCGCCGCCGATCGCGGCGTGATTGAAGACATCTACGAGCCGTACCTGATGACGCTCGGCTTCCTCCAGCGCTCGTCCGCAGGGCGGATCGTTTTGCCTGCGGCGTATCGGCATTTGAAGATAAAGGGATACGAGGAGTTATTGTAAAAAAAGCCGGACTTTTTAGGTCCGGCCCCGCCGCGCGATATCGGAAATATCATTGTCTTACAAAGGGCTTCGGCATACTCCCATCGTCGCATTTATAGCCAGAGGGAATCAGGCTGTTGTCAGCGCAGATAAGCATAACGACCGGCGGAGTCGCTGATACCTTCACTGACCCCCGCGTGTTTTCGATCAGGACGGAGTAATAATATTCCTGCGCTCCCTTTTGCGTCGCTATAACGGAATAATTCACATACTCTATTTCGCCATGGCCCTCGTTATACTCGGCGAAGGACAGATCCCAGCCAAATAAGGTAGAATCTTGGATTTCGCCACCTATAACCTGCTTATAGATGGCCGATCCCAGTTCGAGCTTTATTGGTGGGCGCGGAGAAGGGGTCAGATCATGGGTTGCCGATGCTCTACCGACCCGAAAGGCTGTTTTGATCAGCTCAACCGGCGGTGGGGCGGGGTGATAGATCAGGTTAGGGACTTCATTCCGGGGAGAAGGCTCGAGGGCCGCAATAAGAGCCGCAAACACCAATATCGCCGCTACGACAACAATGCCGGTTGCTTTCGTCATGTGAAAGGGACCTCCTATTTCTATTATTTACTCATAAATGGACGTGCGTCAATGTCTAGGCAATCAACAATAATCCGTCTTTAATATTTTTTAATACAGCCAAGTGTATGATCGGACAATGCTTTATATCAACGAATGGCTTCCGAATCCTATCGGTAATGATGCGGTCGGGGAATTCATTGAGCTTTATAATGGCGGCGCTACCCCAGCCGATCTTAATGGCTATGCGTTGGGCGACGGCACCAAGAAAAAATTTTCGCTGACCGGATATAGTATTCCCCCTGGCGGCTATCTGGTGTTAAATCACGCGCAAGACAAACTGACGTTAAAAAACACCGGCGGGGCATTATGGTTATATGGTCCGCATGGGCGCGTGGTGGACAGCGCGAGTTTTTCCGGCGCGGCGCCGGAAGGGAAGAGCTTTTCACGCGTGGATTATAGTGCCGCGCCGATCGCGCACTTCGCATTTGAGTATCCCACGCCTGGGACGGCGAACAAAACGATAGACACAACGGTATCGGTGAACGACTATCCACTTGGCGTCCCGCTCGCCTCATCGCAGCTTTCATCCGCGGCATTCATCGTACTCACGGCGGGCGTCGCATCGTTCTTTCTGTTATTCTTTATCTATGTCATCCGGCAAAACAGAAACATATCAAACCTCTTCTTCGGAAGAGACGAAGAAGCTGGGATATGATGTTGCGAGGGCGCTTGCCGCCGACCAAAGAACCGCGACCACCTTTGCCCTCCAGGGCGACCTTGGCGCCGGGAAGACCACGTTCGTTCAGGGGTTTTTAAAAGGCCTCGGCTCGAAGAAGCGCGTGACGAGTCCGACGTTCATTTTAATGAGGCGGCACGCGCTTGCCCGCGGCGCTGGCGCGAGCAAGGCCAAGGGCCCGGCGCAGAAGAAGTTCAAGAACGTTTTCCATATCGACGCGTATCGTCTGAAAAAGCCGGAACATATGGCGGCGCTTGAGCTGAGCGTGATCCTTAACGAGCCAGGAAACATCATCTTGATAGAATGGCCGGAGAAGGCGAAAGGATTTCTTCCAAAGAATACGACGTGGGTGATGTTCGAACACGGAAAAGGAGAGGATGAGAGGATCATCACTATAAAAAGATGAAAAAATTATTACTGATCGATGCGAACTCGATCATCCATCGATCGTTCCATGCCCTACCGCCGCTCACCGCGCCGGACGGGAAGCCGTCGGGCGCCATCTACGGCCTTGGGAGCATTCTGCTCAAGCTATGGCGCGAGGAGCGGCCGGATTATGCCGCCGCGCTTTTTGACCGGCCCGAGCCGACGTTCCGCGATGAAAAATATGCGGAATACAAAGCCCAACGGCCGCCCACGGCGGATGAGTTGATCTCGCAACTCGGCGAGGCGCACAAATTGTTCGAGGCGTTCGGTATAATGACGTTCGAGAAGGCCGGATACGAAGCGGACGATTTGATCGCCACGCTCGCGGAAAAATTTAAGACGATGCCGGACGTGCAGGTGGTGATCCTGACCGGCGACCGTGACACACTGCAGATGGTGGAAGGGGACAAGCTCGTCGTGCAGACATTCAATAAGGGGGTGAGCGATACGACGATCTATAACGAACAGGCGGTGATAGAAAAATATGGCATCGCGCCGAAGCAGATGGTGGATTACAAGGCGCTCGTCGGCGATTCGTCAGACAACATCAAGGGGGTGCCGGGCGTCGGGCCGAAGACCGCGCTCGAACTCATAAAAAGATTTGGCACGGTGAAGGAGATGTACAAACAGCTGGACGCCGCGGATGACGATGCGGATCTGAAAAAACTTCGCCAGAAATTCGGCTCATTCAAAAAAGAAGCCGAACTCTCCGAGATGCTCGTGACGCTCGAACGCCACGCGCCGATCGAGATCCCCGCCATCGCCGGACTTGCGCCGGCCGAGGGAACCGCCGGCGCGGCGGCATATTTCGAAAAAATGGGATTCGCGACGCTGCTTAAGCGCCTTATCATGCCGGGTATGGATGAAAAACCGGAGCCGAAGGCGAAATCTAAAGCCACGGCAAAACATCATGAGG
>Ga0208357_1000587_pt1 | contig 28811 bp, 30 predicted proteins | sample NGESurdeep092012_6_FD_184487 | JGI IMG/M metagenome (GOLD analysis project Ga0208357, IMG submission 184487) | Arctic peat soil microbial communities from Barrow, Alaska - NGEE Surface sample F52-2 deep-092012 (SPAdes) | ecosystem: Environmental > Terrestrial > Soil > Wetlands > Peat ...
TCTTGAGCAACTGCTCAAACTATACGCTCAAGATGAGGCGCAAGCAACACGGCCGAACACCGGGCCCGATCTCCGGTCGCTCTCGAACGATATGGTTCGACCTCTTGACAGTTATGTGAGTGATCACTATCTTAGAGTCATGGTCCCGATCCGCCAAAGTGCCGATGTCCGCCGGCAGTCCGTCCTCACCGCCGCAATCGTCGAGTTCGGTCGGTCCGGCTATGCCGGTACCTCGACCGAAGCCATCGCGACCCGGGCCGGCATTTCGCAGCCGTACCTCTTCCGGCTCTTCGGGACGAAGAAGGATCTGTTCATCGCCACCTACGGCATCGTGTGCGCCCGGATCGAGGAGGCCTTCGTCGCTGCGGCTGTCGGCCTCGAGGGTGACGCGGCCATGACGGCGATGGGTCTGGCCTATCTCGAACTGCTGCAAGACCCCGACCTCCTGCAAGTGCAGCTCCATGGTTTCGTGGCCGCCGCCGCCGATCCCGACATCGCCTCGGCCTGTCAGGACACGTTCCGGCGGCTGTGGCAGCTGGTCTCCACGGCCACGGGAGCGGAGCCGGACGCGCTGCGCGAATTCTTCGCCCAGGGCATGCTCTGCAGCGTGATGGCCGCCATCGACCTCCGCTCGGTCAACGAGCCGTGGGCCCAATCGTTTTTTCCAGGCGAGGACGAAGCACAACAGATGACCACCGGATCCACAGACGGTGGCTCGGCCAGCGTGCCCACGCAGGCCGACGCCGGCGTCGCGTAGGGAGCAGGGCACGCCCATGCGCTTGTCGATCGCCGATCTCGTTTCCCCAACGAAGTTAGTAAGCAGTCACAACTAAATTCACCAATCGTCGCTCGCGTCGAGCGGAAAGGACCCTTCATGACCACGACCTTGGTACCACCCGACCGGCAGCCAGAAGCAGTCGGGACACCACGCCGCGGCGCCGCCTGGGTGGTGCTCATCACGGGGCTGGCCCTGTTCATGGCCTCGCTCGACAACCTGGTCGTCACCAACGCGTTGCCGGTGATTCGCGTCCACCTGCACGCCGGACTCTCGGGTCTCGAATGGATCGTCAACGCCTACACGCTGACCTTTGCCGTGTTGTTGTTGAGTGCGGCGGCCATCGGTGAGCGATTTGGCCGACGCCGTATCTTCGTTCTCGGCATCACCATCTTCACCGCCGCGTCCGCCGTGGCCGCCCTGGCGCCATCCATCGGGGTCCTGGTGGCGGCCCGGGCCGTGCAAGGGGCCGGAGGGGCCATGATCATGCCCTTGTCGTTGACGCTGCTGAGCGCCGCCGTGCCACCGGAACGTCGCAACGCGGCCCTCGGTATTTGGGGCGCCATCGGCGGCGTGGCCGTCGCCATCGGACCACTGGTCGGCGGGGCCATCACGACCGGGTGGGCCTGGCAGTACATCTTCTGGATCAACGTGCCGGTCGGCGTCGCCCTGGGGATCTTGGCCTGGAGGGAGTTGGCTGAGTCCCGGGGCCACAAGGCCCAGCTCGACATCCGAGGGGTGATCCTGGTCAGCATCGGCCTGTTCGGCGTGGTCTACGGCCTGGTCCAGGGCAACTCCCACGGTTGGACCAGCGCCGGCGTCCTGAGTGCATTCGCCATCGGCGCCGTGGGACTGGCCGCCTTCGTCTGGTGGGAACTGCGGATCGAGAACCCGATGCTGCCGCTGCGCCTCTTTCGGAATCGAGCCTTTGCCGCCGTCAACGTGACCGCCATGCTGTTCAGCTTCGGCATGTTCGGTTCGATCTTCTTCCTCTCCCAGTTCCTCCAGACCGTGCAGGGCTATTCGCCGCTCAGTGCCGGACTGCGGATCCTGCCGTGGACCGGCATGATCATGGTCCTGGCTCCCATCGTCGGAATTCTGGCCGAGCGCTGGGGCGGCAAGCGGTTGGTCGTGCCCGGCCTGATCCTGCAAACGGCCGGCTTGGTGTGGTTGGCCTTGTTGTTGACGCCGAGCACGCCCTACGTCGACATGGTCCCGGCCTTCATTCTGGCCGGCACCGGGATGACGCTCTTCTTCGTCCCGCTGGCCTCGCTGGTGCTGGGCGCGGTGCCGTCCTCACTGGAGGGAATCGCCTCGGGCACCAACAGCGCATTCCGCGAACTCGGCGGCGTGTTGGGGATCGCGGTCCTCGGTGCGGTGTTCTCCTCCTCGGGGGGCTACGCCTCGCCGCAGGACTACGTGAGCGGGTTGACGCCGGCGATCTGGGTCGGTGCCGCTGTCGTTCTCCTCGGGGTGCTGACCGCTCTCCTGGTGCCGAGTCGGAAGCGGGCCCGAGCCGGAGCGACGTCGGAGAGCACGGAAATCGCAGACTCGGACTTGGAGCTTTGCGCTGGCCCGGAACTGGAGCCGGCGATCTGAACGAGCCACCGCTATGCAGGGCGTACACGGGCCGGAGCACCGAGCTCCGGCACGACCGCACTCGCTCCGCTCAGTGCGTGGGCGTGTCGTGGGATCTCGAGTCGTTCATTGCGATGCGGCGCCCCCGGATCACAAGCCAGAGCGCGAACACGAACTCACCGATACCCGTACTCGCGGAGACATCGGACGAAGAGCCTCCGACGAGTGCCCGGGCGACGGTGTCGAACACATAGCCGACACCCGCGATAGCCAGCAGGATACCGAGCAGGTGCGGCACATAGCCGGACTCGTATGCCAGGTAGGCAAGGACGAGCAGATTGAGACCGAAGAGAACGAGACCAGCGTGCCAAATATTGGTGAATGTGTTGACGCGCAGGAGCACCTGGGCGTGCAACTGATCTGAGCTGACAATGCCAAAGCGACTGGTGTTGCCGAGCGAGCGGAACACTCCGATCAGCTGACTGATGGCGACCATGAATATCCCCGCGTACGCAATCCTCAGCCAAGCCGCGAGCATCGAGATCCCTTTGCTCACGGGCTTGAACACGCGGTACAGCGCCCAAGCCACGACGACATCGAGTACGACCACGAGGTACAGGCTCAGGATGCCGAACCGAAATACTCCCTGATGGGCCGCGATGTTCTTGGCCGTTCGTGCGGCATTCCCCGGAACCACGAGCCCTTTTACGGCGACGAGATATCCAAAGGCCGAGAGCACCGACATGAACAGGAGTCCGACTCCCGCAGTGAAACTTACCTTTCGAATCGACCGGTGTGCATCTGCGGGCTTGTCGATCTCCGCAAGTCGGACAACGTCTTCAGGTGTGGTGGCGTCTTCGACGTGGACGAGCGCCTCCATCGTCTCAGCGCCGCGGCGAACGGGCCTGGGATATGTAGTTCGGTCATGCATTGCTGTTGTCATTTGTCTCTCCTAGTGGCGTTGGATCGTGAGGTCGTGTGACCGTCGTTTGGCTCGCTGGACTCATGCGTTGAGGCTGAAGGGCGGGTAACGATCAGTGAGGAGACCGACGTAGGCCTCCACCCGGAGCGCGTAGCGATAGGCGCTGATGAGGAAATCCCGGATGCCTTCGGGATACTCGCCGGTGACGAGCACAGCGAAGAAGCCGGCAATGATGCCCAGGCACGCCGCGATGAACAGTCCGGCCACGACGAAATACTGGGGAGTAGCCAGCAACCACTTGTACAGCGGCTTCCACCTCTCGAGGTGCCCGGGATAGGTGAGGCGGAGCGACGTGTGAGGCTCCATTTCGTCGTCCTCGGAGGAGAGGTCGAAGTCGAATGGGGGGTAGTCCTCGTGCATGAAGAAGGCGTAGCTCATCGCCCGCCACTCGTAGCGGTAGGTCATGACGATGGCGTCGAAGAGAGGTCGCGGGATCTGCTCCGTGAACAGCACCGTGAACAAGCTGATCAGGGTCAGGACCTGCCGAAGGTAGCGAAGGGCCCAAGCGATCATCAGGTGCGGGATGGCTAGCAGCCACTGCACGAGGGGGCGCCACTTGGTGATGTGGCGATCGGCGTGGAACTCCAACTGGAGGGGATAGGGGACGGACATGGGCTTGATGGCTCCTTCGATTGGGTGGCTTACGATGTAAGTACCGTATACTTACGATGTAAGGATGTCAAGGAGAGTGACCGGAGGGATGAAAGATGGCACTGCGAACCGAGGGTGCTCGAAAGCCCCGCGAGCCGCTGAGCCGGGAACGTGTACTGCGCGCCGGGATGGCCTTCGCCGACGCAAGCGGGATCTCCTCGCTCAGCATGCGCAAACTCGGAGAAGCCCTCGGGGTCGAGGCGATGTCGCTGTATAACCATGTGGCCAACAAGGATGAGCTCCTCGACGGCATGGTCGACCTGGTCTTTAGCGAGATCGAGCTGCCCGATGTCGGAGCCGACTGGAGGACGGCCATGCGCGAGCGGGCGGAATCCGCCCGCCAGGCGCTGGGGCGCCACCCCTGGGCGATCAATCTGATGTCGACCCGGACCTCGCCCGGCCCGGCAACGCTGCGACACCATGACGCCGTCATCGGGAACCTCCGCGCCGGTGGCTTCCCGATCACCATGACCGCACATGCCTTCTCGCTCCTCGACAGTTACATCTACGGTTTCGCGCTACAGGAAGCCACGCTGCCCATGGGCGAGACGGAGGAGGAGACGGCGGAGGTAGCGAAAATGATGATGGCGCAGATGCCCCGGGGAGAGTACCCCCACCTCACCGAGTTCACCGTCGAACACGTACTCCAGTCCGGCTACGACTACGGCGAAGAGTTCGCGTTCGGGCTCGACCTGATCCTCGACGGCCTCGAGATGAGGGTTCGCGCCACAACCTGATCGAACGCTCGCGGCCGCGAGCACATGCCCGCGAAGGGCGCGGCCCCACAACCCCGGAGCGCACGCAACGTGCCGATACCGGACGGGTCCCACGGCGCCATTTCCTCGGGAAAAGTGACTGGCGGTACCGCCTCAAAGTGGAACACACGACACTCCCCCATTCAGCGCACCAATCAAACCAAACGACAGGGTTCAATGCCGTCATCTTCGCTTGGGCGGATGGTCAGACCTTCCCAACAAGCGCGAACGTGTTGCAATAGAACAGTCGGCCGCCGTGAGCCCGCCAATCGGCCCAGTCGGCGTAGGCCTCGCTCTCGGCCCCGCCCAGCCGGGGAGCAACGTGGGGCGTCATGGTCTTGAACGTCGCCTCGGGGTCAGCGCTGGCGAACTCATAGAAATGCATGTAGCGGGGATCGACGTCCTCGGTGTTCTCGAAGACCGAGATCTGGGTGAAACCCGGAATTCCCGCCGCGGCGATGTGGCGGATGTGCACGAAGTCCCCCCAATCGCGCAGTTCCTGCGCCCGATCGGGCGACTTCGGACTGATCCACACGATCAGCAGCCCGGTGGTCGCGCCGCCGTCGAGGATGCCCTGGCTCGGGCGGGGATGACGATGAAAGAGGTGAGCGGTCACACCGGGTGGCGGGTCCGGGGCTCGAAAAGTGCGATCCACCTCGGCCACGGTGAGCACGGAACCTTCCTCCACCTTCCTTGGCAGGTCCGTGCGCCCGGGGTGGCAATTCTCCCACCAGCTGACCCGTTCGGCTCCCGGCAGTGCGGCCAGGTTGCCGGCGCGCCGCTCGGATTCCGGTGCCGAGCCGTTTCCCAACTCGAGATACAAGGCCGAATTGCTGCGGTCCTCCATGTCAGGCCGTCCTTCCCATCGAGCGGTCACGTGATCGTGACGGATCACGCGTGAAGAACCTCACGTGCCGACGAATCGACGCGTGGCGACTTCGGCCGCCGCTTCTCCTGCGGCTTCGACCACGCGATTGAGGACGTCATCACCGTGGGCCAGGCCGGGAAACATCACTTCGTAGGGACCGGGGGCCAGCGCAATGCCCCGCCCGAGCATGGCATGGAAGAACTGGGGATAGAGGTCGTTGTTGGACCAGGCACCGGCGGTCACATAGTCGACCGGAGCGGCACGATCGGTCTCCCCTGCCCCCGGGCCATCGTGGTCAGCGAGGAAGAGACCAACCAGCGGTCCGATGGCCGGGGCAACCACGTCCAGGCCGCCGCCGGCAATGGCTGAGGACAAGCGAGAGGCAAACGCCGCCACCCGTGCTGTGAGATCGGCGTAGTCCCGCTCGGTGACCAGTGAGAGCACCGCCAAGCCGGCGGCCGTGGCCAATGGATTCCCCGAAAGGGTTCCCGCCTGGTACACGGGGCCTCCCGGCGCCAGTTCGGCCAGGAGCTCCCGGCGCCCACCGAATGCGCCGACCGGAAGGCCGCCCCCGATGACTTTCCCGAAGCACCACAGGTCGGGTGTCACCCCTGACCAGGCGGTCGCACCCCCGGGGCCCAATCGAAAGCCGGTGATGACCTCGTCAAAGATCAGCAGCGCCCCGACGGCGTCGCAGGCAGCACGCAGCCCCGCCAGGAATCCGGGCCGGGGCGCCACCAGGTTCATGTTGGCGGCCACCGGTTCGACGATGACGCACGCCACCTCATCGGTCAGCTCGGGTACCACGTTGTACGGCACGACGGCGGTGGCCGCCACCGCGCCGACCGGCACCCCGGCCGAGCCCGGCAAGCCGAGCATGGCCACGCCGCTCCCGCCGCCGGCCAACAGACCGTCGGAGTGGCCGTGGTAGCACCCGTCGAATTTCACCACCCGATCCCGCCCGGTCGCGCCGCGGGCCAGACGCACCGCGCTCATGGCCGCCTCGGTACCCGACGAGACCAACCGCACCTGCTCGCACCCGGGGACGCGCGCACAGATGGCCTCGGCCAGCAGCACCTCTCCGGGCGTGGGCGCCCCGAAGGTGGTCCCCAGTGCGGCCGCCCTCGTAATGGCATCGGTCACCGCCGGATGGGCGTGCCCGAGCAGGACGGCCCCGTAGGACTGCACCAGATCGATGTAGCGATGACCTTCGACGTCAAAGACGGAGGCGCCCTCGCCCCGGACCACCGTGTAGGGAGTGCCGCCGACGGACGCGAACGAACGGACGGGTGAGTCGACGCCGCCGGGAATCACCCGTGCCGCCCGGGCGAACCATTGGGCATTCGACGCCGGGGACGCGTCAGCCACCGAGGGCCTCGGCCACCTCTGCCGCGAAGTAGGTGAGGATGAAGTCCGCCCCGGCCCGCTTGAGAGCGATCAGCTGCTCGAGGGCGACGGCCGGACCATCGATCCAGCCGGCGGCCGCGGCCGCGTGGACCATGGCGTATTCACCGCTCACGTGGTAGGCCGCCAACGGCACCCGCACCGCCCGTCGGGCCGCGGCGATGACGTCCAGCGAGGTCATGGCCGGTTTGACCATGACCATGTCGGCCCCCTCGGCCACGTCCTGGGCGATCTCGAGGAGCGCTTCACGTCGGTTGTGCGGATCCTGCTGGTACGAACGCCGGTCCCCACCGCCGGCGATCGTGACATCGACGGCGTCACGGAAGGGGCCGTAGAGGGCGGTGGCATATTTGGCGGCGTAGGCCAAGATCGCCACCTGGTCGTGACCGCCCGCATCGAGCGCGGTGCGGATGGCGGCCACCTGGCCGTCCATCATCCCGCTCGGCGCCACCACGTCGGCCCCGGCGCCGGCCTGGGCCAGGGCGATGCGACCGTAGAGCTCGAGGGTCGGGTCGTTGAGCACCGCTCCGTCGGGGCCGAGGACGCCGCAGTGCCCGTGATCGGTGTATTCGTCCAGACAGAGATCGGCCATCAGGATCAGTTCGTCGCCCACGGCATCGCGCAGGACGCGCAGTGCCCGCTGCACGATCCCCTCGGGATTCCAGGCCTGCGACCCGGAGGCGTCCTTCTCCGTGGGCACGCCGAAAAGCATGAGCCCGGGCAGGCCGAGCGACACCAGACGCTTGGCCTCGATGACCAGGGAGTCGACGGTGTGCTGCACCTGACCCGGCATGGAGGTGATCTCCACCGGCGCGGCGATGCCCTCACGGACGAACAACGGTGCGATCAGGTCGTCGACGCTGAGGCGGGACTCAGCCACCAGCCGGCGGAGGGCCGGCGTGCGGCGCAACCGGCGCAGGCGCCGCGCCGGAAAGCCCGGTGTCCCCGGGGTCGGCGATGCAGGTGCGACGTCGGGTGACATGACGGTCCAGCCTACGAGCCGCCGGACTGGCCCTCGGAAAAATGGCTGATCAGGGCCGCGACGATCCCCTCGGTCGACGCCTCGTCAGCCATCTGGACACCGGCCAACCCGAGCGCCCTGGCACTGGCCGTCGTGGTGGGTCCGATGCACAGCACCAGTGGGGGCACCGACAGCGGCCGACCGTCGGGCAGGCGAAGGGCGACAAAGGCCTTGACCGAAGACGATGCGGTAAACGTCACCGCATCGGCGTCGGCCATCTTGGCCATGAGCTCGGGCTCGGGCGGCGGGAGGGCCACGGTTCGATAGGCCTCCACGCGTCGAACGTCCCACCCCTTGTGCGCCAACCCGTCTTCAATGGTCGAGGGTGCCTGGTCGGCACAGGGAAACAGAACTCGAGCTGCGCCCGGTTCGAGATCGGCCGCTGGGAACGCGTCGACCAGTCCCGAAGCCCAGTGCTCGGCCGGTACCAGGTCGGGCTCGACCCCGGCCCGGCGCAGGGCGACGGCGGTGGCCGGTCCCACTGCCGCCACCTTGGTCGAACTCAACGCCCGGGCATCGCGCAGTGAATCCATGAAGCGGTGCACGGCGTTGACCGAGGTGAGGACGACCCAGCGGTACCGCGCCACCTCGGCCGCCGCGTCGCGCAGCGCCACGCCCCCATCGGCGGCCTCGGTCTGCTCGGTCAACGGGACCTCGATCGTCTCGGCGCCGGCCCGTTGAAGGGCGTCGACCAGGCCGTGGGCCCGGGGTCCCGATCGGGTCACGACCACGGTGAGGGCCGCGAGCGGGCCGGGCGGGTCCGCCGGTGCATCGTCGCTCCCCAGGGCGGCGACCGGGCCCACCACGATCACCGCCGGCGAACCCAGGTCGACCTCGGCCAGCCGGTCCAGAGTGGTCCGAACGACGCGTTGCTTCGAGGTGGTACCGCGCTCGATGACCGCGGTGGGTGTGTCGGCCGGCTTGCCCCCGCGCTGGAGGACATCGGCGATCTCGGTGCGCGTCTGCATCCCCATGAGGATGACCAGCGTTCCCCCCCCCTTGGCCAGCAGGTCCCAGTCGACACCGCCCGGCGCCGTGGGATCCCCCACCCTGCCCGTCACCACCGTCACCGATGAGGAGAGGCCACGATGCGTGACGGGGATGCCGGCGGCGGCCGGCACCGCGAACGCCGAAGAGACGCCGGGAACGATCTGCCACGGCACTCCGGCCCGGGTGAGCACGTCGCCTTCCTCGCCGCCACGGCCAAACACGAATGGGTCACCACCCTTGAGTCGCACCACGGTGTGGCTCTGCCGTCCGTGCACGACCAGCAGTCGATTGATCTCAGCCTGTCGGCCGGTGCCCGATTGCGCCGCGTCTGGTCGCTTCCCCACATCGACCAGCTCGGCCGACGAGGGCGCCAACGCCAGCAGCGAGCGGTGGACCAGCCGGTCGAAGATGACGACGTCGGCCTGGGACACGAGCTTCGCTCCCCGCCGGGTCAGGAGCCCGGGGTCACCCGGACCGGCGCCAACCAGGTAGACGGTCACGGGTTCCCCGTGAGTTCGGGCAGCGCCCGGCGCGCCGCTTCGAACCCGTCGATGCCCCATCCCCCACCATCGACCAGGAGCGCTCGTGCCACCTCCACACCCAGCAATTCCGGATCGGTCCCGGTTCGGGCCAGTCGAATGACCGTGCGCCCATCGGCGCTGGCCACCAGACCGTGCAGGTGCAGCCGCGGCGAGCCGCGGGACGTCTCCGCCCAGGCGCCCACCGGCACGGTACAGCTCCCCCCGAGTCCGGCCAAGACCGACCGCTCGGCCCGCAGCGCCCGGTGCGACGCCACGTCATCGATGAACGCGAGCAGCTCTCGCGTCGCCCCGTCGTCGGCCCGGCATTGCACCGCGATGGCGCCCTGCCCGGCCTGGGGCAGGACATCGATCGGATCCAAGATGTCGGTCAGGCGAGCGGTCCAGCCCAGCCGCTCCAGGGCCGCCACGGCCACCACCACGGCGGTCACCGAGCCATCCTCGCCGCGGCTGACCCGGCGCTCCATGTTGCCCCTGATCTCGGTGAAACTCAGATCGGGACGCAGGTTGGCCAGCTGGGCCCGGCGGCGCGCCGATCCCGTGGCGATGAGGCCGCCCGGCGGAAGATCGGCCAGCCGGCACCCCACCAGTCCGTCGCGGGGATCGGCCCGGCCGGGCACGGCGGCCAGCACCAGGCCTTCGACCATGATCGACGTCATGTCCTTGGCCGAATGAACCGCGGCATCCGCCCTGCCCTCGGAGACGGCGGCCTCGACTTCGGTCACGAAGACGCCCTGTCCCCCGATCTGGTCGAGCGGGGCGGAGAGGTCGTCGCCCCGGGTGCGCACCACGACCACCTCAACCTCGAGTCCGCGATGGGCGGTCCGCAGGGCGTCGGCCACCGATGCGGTCTGGCACAGCGCCAGCGGCGACCCGCGGGTGGCCAGGCGGAGCGTGTTCGTCACGTGCTCAGAGGTCGAAGAGGATGCGCAGCGCCTCGACCAGGCGCTCGCCGCGCGGTGAGCCGGCCGTCTCCTTCAAGAGCATGGTGGGCTCGTGCAGCAGCTTGGCCAGCGCAGCTCTGGTGGCGGCATCCACCTGCTCCCACTCGGCCTCGGTCAGATCGGCCAGTTGGGCCCGGCGCCGCTCGAGTTCGGACTCCCGCAGCGACTCGAGCCGGGCGCGCAGCGCAGCGATGACCGGAGCGGCGCCACGTTGGCGGCTCGCCGTTCGGTAGCGCTCCACCTCCTCCGTCACGATCACCTGAGCCGCCAGTGACTCATCCTGGCGGTCGCCCAACGCGGCGGCCACCGACGCACTCAGGGTGTCCATGTCGAGCAGGGTCACGGCGCCCAGTGTGCCGACCACGGGATCCACGTTGCGCGGGACACCCAGATCGATGACCAGCATGGGCCCGCCCACTCCGGAAAAGTGTGCCGCCGTGAGCACGTGGGCCTCCGCCGCCACCGCGGCCAGCACCACATCGGCTCGGGCCAGTTCGCGGTGGATCTCCCCGAGAGAGGCGGCGCGCAGCTGCGGGCCCAGACCGGCGGTGCGCACCAGGTCCTCGGCTCGGCCGACCGACCGGTTCACCACCACAATGGAACGAGGCGCCGCGTCATTCGGGATGTCGCAGAGGGCCCGACAGACGCCCATGCCCATCTCTCCGGCGCCGACCACGAGCACTCGCTTGTCACGGAGGTCGGTGCCGCCTTCACCACGCGCCACGGCCACGGCGGCGTAGGAGAACGAGGTGGTCCCGCGGGCGATCCCGGTCTCGGTGCGCACGCGTTTACCGGTCTGCAGCGCGTGTTGGAAGAGGGCGGACAGGACCGGCCCGGACATGCCCTCTTCTTGGGCACGCTCGTAGGCCCGTCGAACCTGGCCCACCACCTCGCTCTCACCGAGCACCGTCGACTCGAGCCCCGCGGTGACGGCGAAAAGGTGGGAGGCCACATCGTCGTCAAAGCGCACTGCGGCGCAGGCCTCGAGTTCGTCCTTCGAGACCCCGGAAAGCTCGGACAGCACGTCGTAGATCTCGGCCACCGCATCGTGGAAGCGGTCCACGACGGCGTAGACCTCGGTCCGCAGGCAGGTCGACAGCACCACGCTCTCCTGGAGGTTTCGGCAGTGCCGGAACGAACCGAGCACCTTATGGAGATCGGCGTCACCGATGGCCACCGCTTCGAGGAGGGGGAGGGGGGCCTGCTTGTGCTGGAGCCCTACGACGACGACGGACACGCGGATCCTTCCTGGGTGGGGCTACAAGCTTGCCCGCCCCGTCACCTTATGTGCCAGTCACCTGGCCTCAGGCACGGGCCGGGTGCTCCCCCACGGTGCCTCAGCCCAGATCGGAGGGGGCCGACAGGCCCACCGAGCGGATGCTGGGTACCCGGTCCTCCTGGGCGGTTCCGCCCCGGCCGGACCCATCGCGCCGAGCCCGGTAGAAGCCGAGCACCTGCAGCTCGATGGAGAGGTCGACATAGCGCAGGTGCACGTAGGGGGGCACGATGAGGACGCGGGGCGCGAAGTTGAGGAGGGAGGTGACACCCACCTCGACCAGCGTGTCGGCCACCTGTTGCGCCACCCCGCCCGGCGTGGTGATGACGCCGATGGCGGGGCGTTCCGATGTGGCCAGTGCGGGGATCTCGTCCATGTGGCGCACCCGGATGCCGCGGATCTCTTCACCCACCACCGCGGGATCGACATCGAACAGGCACGTCACCCGAAACCCGCTCGTGGCAAAGCCCTGGGAGTTGGTCAACGCCCGGCCCAGATTCCCGATGCCGACCACGGCCACCGGCCAGTTCTCGTCGACCCCGAGAGCCCGATCGATTTGAGCGATGAGGAACGCCGGGTCATAGCCCGACCCCCGGGTGCCGAAGGAACCGAGCAACGACAGATCCTTTCGCACCTTGGCCGCGTTGACGAGTGCCAACGTGGCCAACTGTTCCGAGGACACGGTCGAGACGCTGTTGCGCACAAGCTCGGCCAGAATGCGCTGGTAGACCGGCAGCCGCACCACGGTGGCTTCCGGAATACGCTTCGACGGGGAGGGCGAGTCAGCGCTCACTGGCCCGGATCGTACCGACCGGGCGCGCCCCGGCACCAACCCTCCGAATCACCGCCCTCCGGAGTGGACCGCCGGTGTCACCAGGCGAGGACCACCAGTTCCCCCGCCTCCACGTTGAGCCAGTGTCCGGCCGAGCCTTCACCGACCACCACGGCCAGGTGTTCGTTGGCGTCAACCAGGAGGCCCAGTTCGCCGCGGTCAAGGTCGGCAAAGGTCTCCACGCAGCGCAGGGTCGCACTCTCGGGTACCAATGCACTGGGCCACCCGGGCCGGGTGACCAGATCGCTTTCGACGACCGCCGTCACCGACACCGCGTCCATGAACGACAGGCTGGCCACCAGCGCGTCGGCCAGGGTGGCGGCCAACTGAACATTGCCGAAGTGATCGACCCAGGTGACCTCCACCCGCAGGCAATGGCGCCCGTCGGGGAGGCGACCGTGCTCGACCACACCGGGCAGGAGACGGACCAGTGAACCGGGGTCGATGAGCTCCCCGAGCAGCTCAGCTCGGGTGCCCGCGCACAGGGCGGCCGCCGCCGGGGCGAAGAGGTCACGCCCATCGAAGGTCCCGCGGTGATCGTCGGCCGGGCCCCGGCGGGAGAGCTCGAAGGCCCGGGCGATCGACCCACCACCGACCAGCTCGGCCGCGGCGACCAGGATGCCGTTGTCCGGCCCGACAAAGTGGGTCGGTCCTCCGTCGACCGCCTCGCACTGCAGACACAGTCCCCGGCGTGACGAGCCGACGCCGGGATCGACCACGGCCAGGACGACACCTGAACCCAGATGGGGCGCGGCGCGGGCCAAGGTATGGGCGCCGGCACGGACATCGAAGGCGGGGATCCGATGCGTCAGATCGATGACGGTGGCCCGGGGCGCCGACGCGGCCAACACGGCATGGACCACACCGACGAACTCATCCCTCGTGCCGTAGTCGGAGAGAAAGAAAATTGGGCCCGCCAAGGCCGATGGCCGCGAGTCCTTCGGCGACAATCCCGGTCCGTTCCCCTCGGCTCAGCCGGCGCGATTGAAGTGGTCGGCCACGAAGGTGTCGAGGTCCTCGGTCCGCACCCGGAACGAGCGCCCGATCCGGGCAGCCGGCAATTCACCCCCGTTGATGAGCCGATAGACGGTCATGGTCGAAACGCGCAACGAAGTGGCGACTTCGCTCACCGTCATGAAGCGGATCTGCTCGGTATTCAGGTCTTCAGTGGTCCTCACAGTGCCTCCCAAAAAGGATGGTAGGCCCATTCCGGCCCCAGGAAAAGTGGGACCAAGCCCCCTACCGCTCCCTACCGCTGCAGGGAGCGGGACCGTTCCGTGGCGGCGGCGACGGCCTCCATGAACGCGGACCGCACCGCCCGTGACTCCAGGGAGCGAATTCCAGCCGCCGTCGTGCCTGCCGGCGAGGTCACCATGGCCCGGAGGGCCTCTGGTTCCTCTCCTGACTCGGACAGCAACCGGGCCGAACCGAGCATCGTTTCGACGACCAGCTGTCGGCTGACCTCGCGGGAGAGCCCCATCTGGACCCCGGCCTCAATGAGGGATTCGGCCACCAGGAAGAAGTAGGCCGGGCCCGAGCCCGAGAGACCGGTGACCGGATCCAAGAGGCGCTCCGGCTGCCGGATGACGGTGCCGACGGCCGACATCAAGTCTTCGGCCCAGGCCAGGTCGGCGGTAGTGGCGTGCGATCCCCCGGCGATGACGGTGACCCCGGCACCGACCAGGGCCGGCGTGTTCGGCATGGCTCGCACCACTGACGGCTCCCCACCGAGGGCCGCCTCGAGCCGGAAGCAGGGAATGCCGGCGACGATGGAGAGCACCCGGGTGACGCCGACGGCACCGAGAACCCGACACGCTCCCTCTGCCACCTCGGGCTTGACGGCCAGCACGGCTCCCGTCATGCGATCGCCCGAACCGCTCAGCATCCCCTCCTCGGGCGCGTTGAAAACCCCGAGTTCGGGGTAGGCGTCCGTCAGCTCCGCCCGACGCTCGGCGTTCGGCTCGATCACCGCGATCTCGTCGGCATCCGCCCACGCCGAGCGGAGCAATCCGCTCAGGAGCGCACCGCCCATCTTCCCGCCCCCGGAGATGATCAAGGTGATTGGCATGGCCATGACGATACAGAGCGCGGGCCGACGACTAGGACCGACGTGGTCGACGACGGTAGACCGACGCGTAACCCAACGTCATCGCGGTCGGGAAATGGTCGTCCACGTAGAGCACGGATGACCCGGCGATGCGGTCCAACTCATCATCGTCGATCATCGCCGCCGGCACCTTTCCCACGAGATAGACGGCGTCTTCGGGACCGAGGCAGAACCACATGCCGTACAGGTTGGCATTGCAGCGAAGCAGGTAGGTGAAGGTCTCCTCGACGTTCTCCTCGGGAGCCGGCATGAACTGCGCCTCATGGTGCAAGGTGCGCTGGCGCAGGGTGAGCCACACCGTGATGAAGTCCTTCTCCTCGCCGGCGAAACGGAGATACCACCGGTGCGACGCCGTGCGATCGGTGACACTCTGCTGCTCGCCCGCCACCAGCAGCCCGTCGGCGGCCAGTTCCCGTTCTAGCCAGGCATTGATACAGCGGACGGCGGCGGCCATCTCCTCATCCTCGGGGAGGTCGACAACCGGCACGGTCCCCGTCGATCGATCAGCTGCACTCGACGAGTCGGCCCGAGCCCAGCTCGTCGTGCAGCTCCACCAGAGCACCGGCGGCGGCCCGCCAGGTGTAACGGCGAGCCCGTAGTACCGATGCCGTTGAGAGTCGCTCGGCCAACAATGGCTCGTCGAAGATCCGTCGGACCGCGGCGGCGTAGCGCCGGGGCGTGGGATCCTCGACCAGGAAACCGGTGTGTCCCTGGTCGACCAGGGTCGTCAACCCGCCGACGGCCGAAGCGACCACCGGGGTGCCGCAGGCGGCGGCCTCGAGGGCGACCAGACCGAACGACTCCGACCGACTGGGCACGATGCAGACGTCGGCGGCCCGGTAATAAGAGGACAAGAGCTCGTGCGGCTGTGGTGCCACGAAATGCACGAGATCCCGCACGCCTCGGGCGTCGGCCAGATCGAGGAGGCCTTGGAGCGATTTCTCCCCGTGGGGGCCGCTGGGACCACCGACCACGACCAGCCGATAGGACTCGCCCCCGCGTGTGCTCAGTTCAGCCAGCGTGTCGATCGCCAGGTCCGCACACTTGAGCGGTTGTATCCGACCCACGAAGAGCAGGAGCCGCCCACTGAGGGGAAGGCCCAGGGCGCGGCGGGCCTGGGGGCGGTGGCCCGGCCCGAAAAAGGCGTGATCGACCCCGGGCGGGACAATGCGGATGCGCGCCGGATCGGCCCCGTACAACGAGGCGATCTGCTCGGCCTCGACCGTGCAGGACGCCAGCACGGCGTCGGAACAATCGATGATGGAGGCCTCGGCCTCGGCCCGACGGTGCGGCATGTCGGCTTCGACCTCTTCGGGCATCGATTCGGCCTTGACCCGGTCCAGCGTGTGGAAGGTGCAGACGAGCGGAAGATTGAGCTCGTGCTTGATGACGTGACCCGAAAGCCCCGAGAGCCAGTAGTTGGCGTGCACGGAACTAAAGGGGAGGGACTCGTCGTCACCGGGCGAGGTCGAACCGGGCGAGGCCATGCGCTCCAGCACCCCTTGGGTGAAGGTATCGACGACCGCCGGCAGCTGCTCCTTGGGCAGGACGGTGAGCGGTCCCGCCCGGATGTGATGCACCCGCAGGCCGGGTTCCACGCCCACGGTGGCGGGGAGGTCGGGCGACCAGGCCCGGGTGAAGACGTCGCACGAAACCCCCGATCGGGCCAAGGCGGTGGTGAGCTCCCGGACGTAGACGTTCATGCCTCCGCCGTCGCCGGTGCCCGGTTGGGCCAGGGGGGAAGTATGGAGTGAGAGAACCGCGAGCCGGCGCATGCCGGTGAGATCCTACCGGTGACGGGCCTTTTTCCTGCCCGGGGTTCGATTCTTCAGGCGGTGACGGCGTGCGGGGGCGGGTCCGAGGCGGGCGGAGGGGTCCCATTGGAGGCTTCAGGGGGCCCGACACCGTGTTCTTCCTCATACTCACGGCGGAACGAGAGATACATGAGAACCAGCGCCTGCTTCTGCTCCTCGTTGATCGACCCGTCGGCCAGGATCAACCGGGTGAGGTCCGGCGCCCCGTCCGGCGGCTCGAGGATGCCGGCCTGCACGTAGAGGGTCTCGGCCGAGATCCGCAGCGCCTTGGCGATCTGTTGGAGGATCTCGGCCGAGGGTCGTCGCAGTCCACGCTCAATCTGGCTCAGGTACGGATTGGAAATACCGGCCAACTCGGACAGCCGACGGAGCGAGAGGCGGGCCGTGCCCCGCTGTTCGCGGATGAAAGATCCGAGATCTCTCCAGCGATCTTTGGGGTCGGGGGGCACAGGTCGATCGTAGTGCCACAGCGCCGTATCGCCTGGTCTGCCCCCTTACGGCTGGGTTGGAACACGCGGCATTCGGGTATCGTCCTGGTGCAACGACGACCTACCGAGGAGAAACCACCGACATGGCCGACTACACGCTGCCCGACCTGCCCTACGACTACGGCGCCCTGGAGCCCCACGTCTCGGGCCAGATCATGGAACTGCACCACGACAAGCACCATGCCGCCTATGTGGCCGGGGCCAACACCACCCTCGAGAAGCTGGCCGGAGCCCGGGACAAGGATGACTTTGGTCCCATCGTCGGCCTGGAAAAGACCCTGGCCTTCCACATCTCGGGGCATGTGCTGCATTCCATCTTTTGGAAGAACCTGAGCCCCGACGGCGGTGGCAAACCCGACGGCGCCCTGGGCTCGGCCATCGACGAGCACTTCGGCTCATTCGACAAGTTCAAGGCTCACCTGACCCAGGCCACCGCGACCATCCAGGGTTCAGGCTGGGGGGCGCTGGCCTACGAGCCGCTGGGCGGCCGGCTGATCGTCGAGCAGATTTACGATCACCAGGGCAATGTGGGCAACGGCTCGGTGCCCCTGCTGGTCTTCGACGCCTGGGAGCACGCCTACTACCTCCAGTACAAGAACGTGAAGGCCGACTTCTTCAACGCCTTGTGGAACATCATCAACTGGTCCGATGTGGCGGCCCGGTTCGGGTCGGTCAAGGGACTCGGTATCTGATCACAGCGGCGCAACGGTCAAGAGTGGGCGCCGCTCCGCGTTGGTCAGGTGTGGGCGCTGCTCAAGCCGGGCCGCTGGGTTCGGGCTCGGAGGTCTGGGTGAGCGCCAGGTGCTGTTCGCACACCCTCCGGGTCGGGTCCGCAGCCAGGTCGGCGCCGAGAATGGGATCGTCACAGATCTCGCACGAACCGTAACTGCCCTCGCTCAAGCGTTCGAGGGCACGTTCGACGTCATCGAGCACCTGCTGGGATTGGGCCAGATCGTCCTCATAGCGCTCTTCCACCACGGCAGGGTACCGCGGCACCGCCAGCGTACGTTCCCTATCCTTGGGTGGTGACCGCGTTGTCCCCCACCGCCCGGCTGGTCGGGGCCGGATTGGCCGTTCCGTGCCTGGACGGCACCGATCGTCCCTACCGTGACCTGGACTGCGCGGCCTCGACGCCGGCGCTGCAGGTGGTGGCGGACAGGGTGGCCGAGTTCCTGCCGTGGTACTCGAGCGTGCACCGGGGCGCCGGGTACAAATCCCGTCTCGCCACGGCAGGCTACGAAGCGGCCCGGGACAGTGCGCATGACTTCGCCGGCCGGTCGAGAGCGGGCGATGACGTCGTGGTTCTGGTCCGCAACACCACCGAGGCCATCAACCACCTGGCCTATCGACTGCAGCTCGGGCCCGACGACGTGGTGGCCACCACGGTGGTCGAGCACCACGCCAACCTGCTGCCCTGGGCCCGGGTGGCGCAACGGCGCTGGGTGGAGTGCGGGGAAGACGGGACGTTCAGTGTGGAGGACGTGACGGCTGTCCTCGATGCGGGTCGGCGCCCGGCCCTGCTCGCTCTGACGGGGGCCTCCAATGTGACCGGGTGGTCACCGCCGGTGGCCCGGATCTGTGCCGAGGCCCACGGACGCGGGATCCCGGTCCTGCTCGATGCGGCGCAGTTGGCCCCGCATCGGCCCCTGCCCCCAGAGCCGGACTTCATGGCCTTCAGCGGGCACAAGCTCTATGCCCCCTATGGCGCCGGCGCCCTCATCGGGCCCCGGAGTGTCTTCGCCACCGGCGACCCCTTCCTGGCCGGGGGCGGCGCGGTCGATCTGGTCGATCTGGACGAGGTCATCTGGACCGACCCACCCGATCGGGAAGAGGCCGGATCCCCCAACGTGATCGGCGCGGTGGCCTTCGGCGCCGCCATGGACGAGCTGGCGCGACTTGGTTGGGATGCCGTGATGGAACACGAGGCGGCACTCTCGACCCGGCTCCATGAGGGCCTGCGCGCCATTGACGGCGTGCGGGTGCTGGGACCCGGACCGGGAACCGACACATTGGCGCTGGCGGCCTTCACCGTCGAGGGCATGCACCACGCGCTGGTGGCCGCCCGCCTCAGCGCGGAATGGGGCATCGGGGTGCGCCACGGGTGCTTCTGTGCCCACCCCTACCTGCTTCGCCTGCTCGGCGTCGGCCCCGAGGGAGTGGCCGAGGCCCGGGCCGCCGTGCAGCGCGGGGACCGCCGAGGCATACCCGGCGCCGTGCGCGCCAGTTGCGGGCTGGGCACCTCGGGTGAGGACGTCGACGTCCTGCTGGCCGCCGTGCACAGCTTGGCCGAAGGCGCACCGGCTCCGGTGCCCTACGTCCAGGATGAGATCACGGGTGACTTCTGGCCCCAAGGTGAGATCCTCGGATGGGGACAGGCCGATCGGCCGAGCGGCGGCGCCTGTGCGCGGGGCTGAGGGGTCTGGCCGGGGCTAATCGAGGTCACACGCTGTAGACGGCACGGGCGCGGAAGCGCAGGGGGCGTTCGGTGAGCTCTTCCTGGTAGTGGGCGGTCCAGCCGGCGATGCGGGCCAGGGTGAAGATGGTACGCCCAGCGTCGCTGGGCATGCCGGTGCCCCAACTGAGGGCGGCCAGGGCCAGATCGCTGTTGCACGGACCCACCTGGTTAGCGTCGGCCAGGTCCATGATCTGGCGCAGCAATTGCCGCCGCTCCTCGCTGAGGAGGGGCTCGACCAGAGGGAGCAGCGCGTCAAAGCGCGGGTCGCCCCCGGTGTACACCAGGTGCCCGAAGCCGGGGGGGTGGCGCTGAGAACGCAAGGCGTCGTTGAGCGCGCGGGCGGCGCCATCGCGCTCGGCCGCCACCAACAGCTCATAGGCGTGCTGGCTGGCTCCGCCATGGAGTGGTCCGGCCATGGTGGCCAGTCCGGCCAGCAACGCGTCGTAGATGTCGGCTCGAACAGATGCCGCCACCCGCACGGCCAGGGTCGAGGTGGCCAGCTCGTGGTCCGCCATGAGGATGAGGGCGGCGTTCATGGCGGTGGCCGACAAGGAGGACTCACGGCCGACCAGACGACCGGCCAACCGGTCGGCGATCGGTCCGGTGCGATCGTCGCCTGCAGCGCGGTGTCCTACGGAGTCCACCAACGCGGCAATGATCCGGCGGGCCGATCGATGGATCGACTCGGGTCGGGCGTCGGCCCGCAGGGGATCAGCGGCGCCGCACATGACGAGCGTCCAACGGAAGCGGTCGGCCGTCTCGATGAGGGGGCAGGGGCCGTGATCGGGTGCGGTCCAGTCGGTTGGCGCCACCGCGTTCGCGTCGGACTGCCACAGCATTTCCGCCACCTGCTCGAAGGACATTCGCCGGGCCAGCTCGACGGCCGGCCGACCCCGGTACGCCGGACCGTCCTCCCGGAGTTGGGTGACCCCGGTCGTGACGGTGGCCAACCGGGTCTCCACCTCGCGTCCACCCCGTCGTCGCTTGGCCAGGCGCTCGATGTCGGCCAGGTCGAACAGACGCCGCCGGCCATTCGGCTCAGGATGCGACTCCAGCAAGCCCCGGCTGACGTAGGCGTACAGCGTGGCCACCTTGACGCCGAGCCGCCGGGCCGCCTCCTCACTCTGCAGCATCCGGTCCACCCAACCACCATATATTGACTTGATCAACATTTACAGACAGAGGCCACGCGGGCATAGTGGACGCATGGAGACAGTCGTGCGAGACCTCATGACCACCCCCGCCGTCACGTGTACCAGCGCCGACACCCTGACCGCGGCGGCCCGCCTGATGCAGCAGGCGGACACCGGATCCGTCATCGTGACCGAGTTGGACAAGACGGTCGGGATACTGACCGAGCGTGACCTCCTCCGGGCCGCGGCCACGTCGGCCCGTCCCGATCAGGAGACCGTCAATCTCTGGATGACCCCGCACCCCGATGTCCTCCGCCCGGACGAGAAGGTGGACGCGGCGTGGGGCAGCCTGACCTCACACCATTACCGGCACCTGCCGGTGGTCGATGACGGGCAACTGCTCGGTGTGGTCTCGTCGCGCGACCTGATGGGCGTGGCCCGCATTCGCCCGGCCACAGAGACGAGCGGTGACGTGCCGGCCGGGCTCGAAGGTGTCGTCGTGGCCGAGACCACCGTGGGTGATGTGCGCGGACTGGAGGGGTTCTTCCACTACCGGGAGTACTCCGCGGTTGACCTCGCCGAGCAACGTTCCCTCGAAGATGTCTGGTATCTGCTCTTCCGGGGTGAACTTCCCGACGCGACGGCATCGGACGCCTTCGCCGCGGCGGTCAGGCCGCTTCGCACGCTGCCACCCGGGCTGGCCGCGTTGCTTCCGGCATTGTCGAGGCAGGGTGCGCCCCTCGACGTGCTTCGCACCGCGGTCTCCGTGCTCGGTGCCGAGTTGGGCTGGCCACCGACCCACGACATAGGCGCCAAGGATCTGCACGGCCAGGCGCTCGGGTTGTGCGCCGTCGTCCCGACCATTTTGGCGGCGGCGCACCGGCTCCGGGAAGGCCACGAGCCTCTGGTCCCGCGGGACGATCTCGCTTTCGCCGCCAACTACCTCTACATGTTGACGGGCCATGTCCCGAGCGAGCAGCACGCCCGCGCCGTCGAGCAGTACATGATCCTGACCATTGACCACGGCTTCAACGCCTCAACCTTTACCGCTCGGGTCATCACGTCGACCGGTGCCGACCTGGGGGCGGCCATACTGGGGGCGATCGGTGCGCTGTCGGGCCCGCTCCACGGCGGTGCGCCGAGTCGGGCCCTCGACCTGCTCGACGCCATCGGCACACCCGATCGGGCGGAGGCATACATCCGGCCACTGGTTGAGCGGGGCGATCGCATCATGGGGTTCGGCCATCGCGTCTACAAGACCGACGACCCCCGCTCGCTCCTGTTGCGTGGGGTCGCAGAGGGGCTCGGTGGGCCACTGGTAGACGTGGCCGTGCAGGTGGAGCGCACGATTGTCGATGTGCTGGCCGAACTGAAGCCCGGACGCCACCTCTACGCCAACGTCGAGTTCTATGCCGGCGTGGTCATGCACTTGTGCGGCATCCCCCGGCACATGTTCACCCCGACCTTTGCCGCCGGCCGCTCCATCGGCTGGAGCACCCATGTGATGGAACAGGCCTCCCACAACCGACTGATCCGTCCGGCCGCTCGTTACGTCGGTCCACCGCCGCCCCAGGAGGTCCCGGCCCGCTAACGAGTCGCGACAGCCGGCGAAGGAAGTGAGGAGCGTCAGCCGGGGCTGCCACCGGACAGCCGATGTCGGTTGCGTGCCACCACCGCGTCACCGAGCGCGGCGAGACCCGCAACCGGCGGCACGCGCGGGAGCCGTCCCGCCCACATCCAGCGACCCCCGGTCGCGATCAGCGCCTGCGACGCGGCACGATGACCCCGGTGCGGCCGCGCCCGGACCGACCTCGGAGCCAAGCCTTCACCGCAAGGGTTTCGGTCTCATGCCATGCTCATGAGCGACCCCCGGACGAGGAGAGCAAATGAACGATTTTCAGATACAGAACCCGGTCAAGATTCACCATCACATCGGTCAAGCGATCAGCATTCGGGGGCTGCGAGCAGAGGTCAAGAGGGCCAACGGGGTCAACGCCAAGATCGCCGTGTTCCTGACCAATATCGTTGGATCGATGTGGTGCGCCTATGTGTTCGCGGCCATCGCCCTGATTGGATTGCCGCCGGCGCTCAAGCCGGGCGGCGAGGGCATCATCGCCTGGATTGCCCAAACGTTCCTCCAATTGGTCCTGCTCTCCGTCATCATGGTCGGACAGAACGTGCAGAGCGTGGCCAGCGACATCCGATCACAGCACACCTATGACGACACCGTGCAGATACTCGACCGCCTCGACATACACACCGAGGGTGGGCTCAAGGATCTGGCTGATCGAATCGACGGACTCGAAGCAAAGATCAGCGGCCGGTGATCCCTGCGAACGCGGCCAGGCCGATCGGCCTCTCGGCGCCAATCAACCTCGCCTCGGCGATCGGGATGCGGTAGGCCGGTTCGGTCGTGTTCCGCCCGCTCGGCGGTGCACCGCCGGTTCGGCCGTGCACCGCCTGTTCGTCCGATCATGGATCCCCTGTGAAGCGCCACGAGTCGCGCCCGTGGTGCGCGCCAAAGACGGCGCTCGTCACGGCATCCAGCGACTCGGATCCGGAAGAGGCACGTCCCCATAACCGTTGCAGCGAGCTTCGGCGATCGCCAACTCGAAGAGAATGTAGCGATCCTCCGGTTGGTACGAGGCCGCTACAGCGGCGACGGTGCGTAGTTCGGGATCGTCTATCAGGGTGGCCTGGCCGCTGACGGAGAACTCGCCGCCGGTCCCAGATGTGTCCGGCACGCCATTGTGGAGTGCGTACCAACCCCGTTCTCGTAGGTCGCGAACTTTGGGCGAGGTCGGTTCCATGAAGACGAAGAGCCGTCCGGCGCCGATGATTGGCGCGATGGGATGGACTCGAGGTGCGCCCGCCTTCCGAAGGGTTGCCAAGTACGCCGGTGCAGCGGCCAGGCGTTCCGCTCCAAACACAGCCAGATTCGGAGCTTGGGCCTCGAAGACACCCCAACTCGACACACGGGTCATTGTGTCAGCTCGACGGTCCGACGCGCTCAGGTCGGCGCAGGTGACAGTCGCCATTCCCAGATTCCGCCGCCGATCGCGGAGGTTTGATGTCTTCCGACCATCTACCTGCGCCGCGTGCGTCACATACCTTTGTTTTCGACCCACCCACGGGGCCACATCGCACTGCGACGTCCCGGGTTCGGTGGATCGAGGACTGGGGCAGCCGCAAGCCCGACCTCACGCCTACGGGCGGGACATCAGCTGCATCTGATTATGGACTTTTCTGCGGACGCTAATGAGATAGAACAAGGCGAGAAAGAGCCCGAGGCCCAACACGAAGGTCGCAACGAGCAGCACGATGACCCAAGCGGTCTTGTTGCTTCCAGCGCCATAGAAAGCGGCGGCTGGTCGACTCAGAGCGTCGATGATCGCCCACAGGGGTATGGCCATGCCCACAATGACGACGATCAACAGGTCGGGGCCAAACACTTCCGCCAGCATCATCGGTACCTGCTTTCAAGACTCCTTCAGAATGGTAGGCCTTCGGACGCTGATGCGCTCGCCTCGACTCAGGACGAGTCCAGGCTGAGATAGGCATGCGGCACTAATCCGGTGCACGGGGTGACTCCTTCGATCGCCGCGACCGCGCCCTCACGTGACGTTGGCCTCGATGACGAGTGGCCACAACCTGTCGGATCCTCCATTCGGTCACAGCAACTGAGCATCCACTGGGCATCCCACCGACTTTCAATGAGCCGAGGCAGATCTTTGGCAAGTGCCGACCGTTTGCTCGTCAACAGCCATCCACACATCGTTGTGCTCCACGGATCTACGACGCCGACGCTCGTGCCGATATCCATGTGAAGGGCTGGATCGCTCCTCCTGGTGTGGAGTGCTGTTCGTCACGCACCTCGACAATCTCGAACCGATCGCCGAGTAGAGAAGTCAGTTCGTCGGCGGAATAGCGAGCGACAGGCAAGCCCGAACAGTACTCCGGGCCATTCGGGGCAAAGGTGGCCATGATGAGTGCGCCACTTGGATGAAGAGCTGACCTGAGGAGATGGAGGTACACGTCCCTGTCGCTCGGTTCAACCAGAAAATGGAAAACGGCCCGGTCGTGCCACACATCAAATCGTCTTGCTGGACGCCAGGTCAGGAGATCTTCGTTCAAGAACGTGACAGGGGCACCGGCGCCGATTCGCTCACGTGTCGCATACAAAGCGGCCTTTGAGACATCAACCACTGAGACATCGCTGAACCCTTGATCAATCAGGAAATCAACCAGCAGGGATGCGCCGCCGCCAACGTCGATGATTGCGGCATCGTGGGCGATGCCAAGATGATTGAACAGGTCAATGGACATTGTGGTCTCAGGCTGGAACCAACTCACCCCCGTGGTGCCCCGACGCTCATAGGCGTCGTCCCAGTGCTGTGCCAGATCAGGGCGGGATGTTGAGGCGTTCCCCATGCCCTGAGGCTACCGACCCTTCACATCGGCGAGACCCGTGTCCTTTCGGGACGCCTGGACGGGCCGCGATCGCTCGTTGCTGCCTTACGAGGTTCCCGTTCGCCGGTCTCAATGAACGTCGATGATCACGACGGTGACGTTGTCTTCTGCGTCGCACTCCACGGCACTCGTGACCAGTTGGTCGGCGGACTTCTGGGGCTCGGCGTCCGATGCCAACACGATGTTGAGCTCATCGGGGGTCAGAGCATTGAAAAGACCGTCTGTGCAGAGCAGGAGTCGGTCGTCGGGTTCGCAGCTCACTCCGGCGTAGTCGATGTCGACCTCTGGGACCACGCCGATCGCTCGCGTGAGGACGTGCCGGTAGGGGTGGGTATGGGCGTCCTCTTCGCTGAGCTCGCCAGCGCGGATCAAATCTGCGATGACGGTGTGGTCATGCGTGAGCTGTTCGAGTCGCCCGGCCCGGAAGCGGTACAGACGTGAGTCACCCACGTGGAGAACGACTGCTGCTCCGTCGGAAGTCAACGCCAGGGCCGCCAGCGTGGTGCCCATGGTTGCGTCCTGCCCATTCGCCTGCCGCCATACCGCCCGATTGGCTTCTCGGCCGGCGGTGAGCAGTCCCGAAATGCTTCGGTCTGCGGCAAAGGCTGCATCAAGGGTGTCGAGGGCGAGTCGGCTTGCGACTTCGCCACGTTGGAGGCCCCCCAGTCCGTCCGCCACTGCCAACAAATCATCGCTGACCAGCACGGCGTCCTGGTTGGTGTCGCGCCCACCAATATGGGTGGCCGTTCCGGTGACATATGCGTACGTCACTTCGGCTCCTTTCATCGAGGCTTTTGGCTGGGCTGGAGGAGGTGCTTGAGCCAGCGCCAGGGCTGCTCGAGCCTGGGCCAGCGCTTGGCGGCGGGCCGTCGACTCACTCACGATCTCTCGGTCCCAGCAATCAAGCTGGACTGTGTCGGGATTGCCGAAGAACATCGCGATCTGATCGACCGCTATCCCGGCCCGGCGCAGTAGGGCGATGATCCGGGCCCGGTGCAGCTGGCCGGTCGAGTAGTAGCGGTAGCCCGACGAGCCGTCGACGGCTGCGGGCACCAAAAGGCCGGCCGCGGCGTACGAGCGAAGCATTTTGGCCGATAGGCCGCACCGGTCGGAGAAGTCGCCGATGCTCAGCAGTTCATCCACCTCTAGAGCATGAACCCTTCCCGTAGGGCAGAGTCAACTGGCAAGACCACCAGACCGGTAGCGACCCCATGCACGGCCCGCAGAGACCACCCTGCAGCCAGCGGGTAGAACCGCCGGCGATGCATCAAGACTCGCGTCCGAAAGCAACGATTCGCCGTGGACTCGGAGGCCTCGTTGGACTTCTCGCTCTCTCACTGTCGGGTGCGACTAGAGGGCACCCGTTGCCGGTCGCGGCACGAGAAGTGGCCCATCTCGTCGGTAGGCTCATCACGTGCATCCATTTCGTTTTGGGTTTCAAGCGAGCGAACTCCACTTCGATGAGATCCCCTCTCATGCCAGAGCTATCGAAGATCTCGGATTCGATGTCATGCACACGTGGGATCACGTCGACAGCGGTCCCGCTCCCCTCGCGCCACTTGTGGCGATGGCCCAAGCAACGACACGGCTTCGAGTCTGCCCATTGGTGCTGAACAACGACTTTCACAATCCCGTCCATCTGGCGAGGGAGCTCGCAACTATCGATCACCTGAGCGGAGGTCGCCTCGAGATTGGCATCGGGGCGGGCCACTCCTTCAACGAATATCAAGCAATTGGAGTCCCCTTTGACACTCCGGCCATCCGAAAGGCTCGCATGGGGGAGGCCATCGAAATTTTGCGCGGCCTTCTTGAGGGCGATGAAGTCGTCTTCCATGGCGAGTACTACCGCATCGACGGCGTGAAGACGATGAGGTCTCGCCAAACCCATGTACCGCTCCTCGTGGGAGTCAACGGCAGACGAGCCCTTTCTCACGCAGCGCGCCACGCCGACATAATCGGGTTGACGATGCTCGGTCGAACCCTTGGCGATGGCAACCGCCATGAAGTGAAGTGGCAAGAAAAACGCCTCGACGACACGGTTGCCTATCTACGGCAGGAGGCTGGATCGGGTTGGGCTCGATTAGAGCTCAATGTGCTGGTTCAGGCAGTAGTCCTAACCAACAACCGACGTCGGGCAGCTGAGGAGATCGCGGCACGCATCCCCGGCCTGAGTGTTGAGGATGCCCTGGTGGCACCCTTTTTGGCTCTCGGAACGTGCGCCGAGATCGCCGAGCATCTCGTTGCCTGCCGGGAGCGCTGGGGGGTGTCCTACTTCAGCGTCCGCGACTACGCCGCCTTCGGTCCTGTCATTGAGCGTTTGAGGTAGTCAAAAATGCGTCCCACTGGTGGACTTTCGTCAGGGATGAGCTCAGCGGACGGGGCTGACGGTGACCGCTATTCAGGGCGGGCTGACATGGCATGCAGAGACGCTTGTGGAGCCGGGATGTCCCACCCACAACGGGGACGGCGCAGGGACGGAGGATGCCTACTCTCCTGGCGGGGATCCACTCTGTCCGTCGTGGGGCTCGGACGCACCTCAGGGTCACTTCGGGGGGTCGGGGTGGATCCCCGCCATCTGTTAGCAGCGGTCGCTGATGGCCATGTATTCGATCTACCTCGGCGTCGATCATCACGGCAGCCTCGGCAAAGTGGTCCCGGTGAACTTCGCCCAAGAGGGTCGGTGCTGGCGTGGTGGGATGCATCGAGCACGAGGCGATACGAAAACTCAATCTGGCGCGGCACCTCGGCGATGGCGGTCTGGCACCCTCGACAGCGGCGGTAGTTGACCGCGTTTTCGAGCAAATCATCATCTCTCTGGACGAAGACCGTGGCCCAAACGGTATCGGCTCCGCACGGGTGGCCCGTGTGCTCCCGCTTCAACCCCTGTGACCTCCCGTGAGGGAATGGTGGCAACTTTTTTCTAGTGCGGATCTGGTGGTTTCCGCGTAAACATTTCAGTGTGTTGTCGGCTACGGACGAAGATGTGGGTCGAGCCATCGTTGCCACGGTTGCTTGGGGTACCGCCCGCGAGACTCTTGGTCGCGCGGATGAATTCGCCGAGATGCACCCCTCTGATCTCTCCGTCGCGCGAGCGGAAGCAGCACGGGCAGAAGTAGCCAGAACACGTGACGTCTTCAATGAAGCTTTGGCGGCGATCGGCATAGGCCCATTTCTCGCCGACGAGGAGCGGGTGACGGATTTCCTCCCCTGACGCCGAAGGGTCAGGGGAGTCTGAGGCGGACGCCTATCGAGCAGGTGCATCAAGGCGAAGTCGCTCAAGCTCCGCACCGTCGCGCCAATACGCAGCAACTTGAACATGATGCCTGGGGATACTGAACATTTCACGACCCTCGTTGGAATCTTGCATGCCCATTCCACGTAAAGCACGTAAAGAGGGCCGGCAACCCGGTAGGTCACGATCACGGTGGACTCGGGGACGACGGACGGTCGGCACAACGCGACGGATTACGTCAAAGGCAACCAGGTTGCGACGGGTGCGCCCCGGCCCTGCACCCCGGACCCGTCATGATGCTCCACATCACGATCTGCGGGTGTCGTCACTCTGAGCGGGGCAACTACACCCGTGGGTCGTGACCAATCGGGAACGGAGTGGCGGCTTCGGGAGCGCTTGGCCCTCTCGTAGCGCGTCCGGTCGGGGCCCAACCGCAACCAAGGTGCAACGTCAGTGCCCCAAGGCTGCACCTTGTCGCAGGCATGCTGTCGCCAGGC
>Ga0208357_1000588_pt1 | contig 28797 bp, 24 predicted proteins | sample NGESurdeep092012_6_FD_184487 | JGI IMG/M metagenome (GOLD analysis project Ga0208357, IMG submission 184487) | Arctic peat soil microbial communities from Barrow, Alaska - NGEE Surface sample F52-2 deep-092012 (SPAdes) | ecosystem: Environmental > Terrestrial > Soil > Wetlands > Peat ...
CGGGCGCTCGCCGCCGGCTTCGCGCCGCCGCCCGGCGCACGGGTTTTGCGCAGCGATGTGGTGCGAAAGACCCTCTTCGGCGTCGCGCCTGAGACCAAATTGCCGCCCGCCGCGTATGATAAAGCGACCACCGCGAGGGTCTACCGATACCTTTATGATACCGCGATGAATACCCTATGCAGTGGCTATACCGCCATCGTCGATGCGGCGTTTCTCGACCCGGCGGAGCGCGATGCCATCGCCGCGATCGCCGCCCGCGCCGGCCGGCCGTTCATCGGCATTTGGGCGCAGGCGCCGGCCGATACCCTGCGGCGCCGCGTCGCGGCCCGCGCCGGCGACGCCTCCGATGCCGATCTCGCCGTGCTGGATTTTCAGCTTGGCCGCGATCTCGGGCCGCTATCCTGGCACCGGCTCGCGGCCGGCGGGACGGCGGCATCGGCCGCCGCCGCCGCCCGCCAGATTATCGCGAGCTAGGACTTTTTCTCCATCGGCTTGTCCATCGGCTTTTTCATCCGATGGTGATGGCGCGCATGGTGCATCGGCCGCTGCTCGCCTTCCGGCTTCGCCAGGCAATCCTTCTGCGCCTGCGACTCCCACGCATAGTCGTAGCAGGTCATCTTGTGGCGCATGCCATGGTGCATCTTGCCGTGCGCCTCGGCCTTTTTCGGCATGTCCACGGCAAAGGCCGGCGCGGCCAGGAAAGCGAGGCCGGCGCACATCGTCACCAGCCACGCGGCATTCTTCAACATCGATCCCCTCCGAGAGAATATAGGATAATGCGTAGCTATAACGCATCCATTCCCCGCTGACGAGAAGTCCGCGCGGCGGCGGATGCCCCCGGCCGCTATTTTTTCCCACCTGGTTCCTTTAGAGTTGCGGCGATGAGAGACAATGAAGATTCAGCCGGGGCGGCGCCCCGCCCGCGGCCCGTGATGCTGTGCATCCTCGATGGCTGGGGCTATCGCGACGACCGGCACGACAATGGCGTGGCGCTGGCCAAGACCCCGCATTGGAACCGCTTCATGCGCGAATGTCCGCATGCGCTGATCGAGGCCAGCGAGAAATATGTCGGCCTGCCGCGCGGCCAGATGGGCAATTCCGAGGTCGGCCATATGAATCTCGGCGCGGGCCGCGTCCTGGTGCCCGACCTGCCGCGTATCGACCAGGCCATCGCGGACGGATCGCTGGCAAAAAACTCGGCGCTGGCGGCGTTCATCGCCGCGCTGAAAAAGAGCAAGGGGGCGGCGCATCTCATCGGGCTGCTGTCGCCCGGCGGCGTCCATTCGCACCAGGATCATATGGTGGCGCTGGCCAAGCTGATCGGCGATGCCGGCGTTCCGGTGATCTGCCACGCCTTCCTCGACGGCCGCGACACGCCGCCCAAGAGCGCGCAGGGCGATGTCGCCCAATTCACCAAGGATGTGGCCGGCCATAAGCATTTCCGCTTCGGCAGCGTCGGCGGACGCTATTACGGCATGGACCGCGACCAGCGCTGGGACCGCGAGGAAATCGCCTATCGCGCCATGGTCGACGCGCAGGGCGAGCATGCCGCCGATCCCCAATCCGCGATCGATGCCGCCTATGCGCGCGGCGAAACCGATGAGTTCGTCAAGCCCACGGTGATCGGCGACTTTGCCGGCATGAAGGATGGCGACGGGCTGGTGGCGGCGAATTTTCGCGCCGACCGCATCCGCCAGATCATGGCGGCGCTGGTCGATCCGAACTTCGCCGGATTCAAGCGCGACAAGACCATCCGCTTCGCCTCGGCGCTGGGCATGGCGCATTATTCGGATGAGCTGGAGCGGTTCGTCGCGACGCTATTTCCGCCCCGGCGCCCCGACGAGACGTTTGGCCAGGTCGTATCGGAGGCCGGCCTCACGCAACTACGGATCGCCGAGACCGAGAAATACGCCCACGTCACTTTCTTCTTCAATGGCGGGCGCGAGGAGGAATTTCCCGGTGAGGCGCGCATTCTGGTGCCGTCGCCCAAGGTCAAGACCTATGATTTGCAGCCGGAAATGTCGGCCAACCAAATCACCGACCGGCTGATCGAGGCCATCGGCCAAGCCCGCTTCGATGCCATCGTGTGCAATTTCGCCAATGCCGATATGGTGGGGCATACCGGTGTCGAGGCGGCGGCGATCAAGGCGGTAGAGACCATCGATGAGTGTCTTGGCCGCATCGCCGAGGCCATCATGCGCGCGGGCGGCGCCCTGCTGATCACCGCCGATCACGGCAATGTCGAGATGATGAAGGACCCCAAGACCGGCCAGCCGCATACCGCGCACACGCTCAATCCCGTGCCGGTAATTCTGGTCAACGGCCCGGCTTCGGTGACCAAGATCAAGAATGGCCGGCTCGCCGATATCGCGCCGACGCTGTTGGCGCTGATGCACCTGCCGGCGCCCAAGGCGATGACCGGCCACGCGCTGATCGATGTCGCGGCCGCGCGTGCGCCGAGCTGATCTCATCGCGGTCTGTTGCGCCGCGCTCGTCTTGGCGGGCGGCGCGGGCGCCGCGACGGAAAGCAACCCCGCCGATCAGCTTCACGCCATCGAGCAAACCGAGGCCCAGAGCCGCGCGGAGCGCGACACGCTGGCGCACACCGCGCAGGCGCTGGCGACGGAAATCGACGGGCTGCGCCAGCAGAGCGTCTCGGTCGCCGAGGCGATGCAGCGGCACGAGGCCGCCCTCTCGATGCTGGAGGCGCAGTTGAAGTCGCTGGCCGCCGACGAGACCCGGAAGGCCGCCGAGCTGCGCCGCGAGGAGCTGTCGCGCGGCGGCCTGCTGATGGCGCTGGTGCAATTGGCACGCAATCCGCCGGAGGCGCTGGCCCTCGCCTCGCCCGATCCGGTGGTTGCCGAGCGCGGCGCGCTGCTGATGGGGCGCGCGGTGCCGCCGCTCGATCGCGCCGCGCACCGGCTCAACACCGATTTGAAACAGCTCGCCGCGCTGCGCCTCGCCATCGCGCGGGCCGAGGAACAGCATCGGCTTGAGCAGGGGTCGCTCAATTCGCAGCAACTGCGCCTCGCCGACGTGATCGGGCGCAAGGCCGCGCTCGAACGCCAGGCGCGGATCGGCACCGCGATGACCGAGCAGAAACTGGCGGCGCTCGCGGCCGAGGCGGTCAACCTCAAGGATTTGATCGAACGGCTCGACGCCGAGAAGCAGAAGCGCGAGACGGCGGCGGCGCGGGTCGCGATGATCGAGGCCGCGGCGCGGATCGGCGCGATGCCGCCGCCCGCCGTGATGGTGCCGGTTGCGGCGCCAAGCGTGGCGCCCGCGCCCGCACCGGCGGCGCACGCGCCGGCCGATCCCGCCAAGCCGCCCCGGCTGCGCAGCTTCCTCTATGCCCCCGGCCAGTATCTCATTCCGGCCAGCGGCAGCCTGGTCGGCCGCTATGACAAGCCGAACGAGGTCGGGCTGACCAGCAAGGGCCTGACCTATGCGACCCGTGCCGCGGCGCAGGTGGTGGCGCCCTATGACGGACGCGTCCTGTTCGCCGGGCCGTTTCGCGGCTACGGCCAAATCTTGATCATCGAACATGACGACGGCTATCATTCGCTGATCGCGGGCCTGGCGAAGCTCACCGTTACCGTCGGCCAATGGCTGGTCACCGGCGAGCCGGTCGGGGTCATGCCGGATGGCGAGGAAAAGCCGCGCCTCTATCTCGAGCTGCGCCATGACGGCCAGCCGATCAACCCGTTGCCGTGGCTGGCGACTTCGAATGAAAAGGTCAGTGGATGATGCGTCTCGGTCTTACGCTCGCGGCCACCGCGGTCGCCGCCTGGTTCACCTATACGCCGGCGATCGCCGCCGATGCCGCGGCGACGGCGACGCCGAAAACCACCTCCGACACCTACCGCCAGCTCGATTTGTTCGGCGAAGTGTTCGAGCGCGTCCGGTCGGACTATGTCGAGGGGGTGACCGACGAACAGCTCGTCGAATCCGCGATCAACGGCATGCTGAGCGCCCTCGATCCGCATTCGAGCTATATGAATGCCAAGAATTTCGGCGACATGGAGGTCCAGGTTCGCGGCGAGTTCGGTGGCCTCGGCATCGAGGTCACGATGGAGAACAACATCGTGAAAGTGGTCTCGCCGATCGACGACACGCCGGCGGCCAAGGCTGGCATCAAGCCCGGCGATCTCATCGTGCGGATCGACAACGACCCGGTGATGGGCATGTCGCTCAATGACGCGGTGCAGAAGATGCGCGGGCCGGTCGACAGCGAGATCAAGTTGACCCTGCAGCGCGGGACGCAGAAACCGTTCGACGTCAAGATGAAGCGCGCCGTCATCAAGATCCAGTCGGTCAAGTACCACATGGAGGGCAGCGATATCGGCTATATCCGCATCTCCAGCTTCAACGAGCAAACCGACAGCGGCATCCACAACGCCTTCACCGCGTTCCGCGCCAATCCCGGGACCAAGCTCGCCGGCATCGTGCTCGATCTGCGGAACAATCCCGGCGGCCTCCTCGATCAGGCGATCGCGGTCTCCAACGACTTCATCCCGCAGGGCGAGATCGTCTCCACCCGGGGCCGGCACCCCGAGGATGCGCAGCGCTATGACGCCAAGCCCGCCAATGACATCAGCAAGGGCGTCCCGATGGTGGTGCTGATCAATGGCGGCTCCGCCAGCGCCTCGGAGATCGTGGCGGGCGCGCTGCAGGACCATCATCGCGCGGTGCTGCTCGGCACGCGGTCCTTCGGCAAGGGCTCGGTGCAGACCATCATCCAGCTGCCAGGGCATGGTGCCATTCGCCTGACGACGGCGCGCTATTACACGCCCTCCGGCCGCTCGATCCAGGCGCGCGGCATCGATCCCGATATCGTGATCGAGCCGGCCAAGATCGAAAAGCTTACCGAGCCCGAATTCCGCCACGAGGCCGACCTGAAGGGCGCGCTGAAGAACACCACGCCGGTGGCGGCCAACGACAATAAGGGCGGCGTCAAGGGCAAGAAGGGCGAGGCGAGCCTCGACCAGGACAAGCTCGGCTCGGATCAGGATTACCAGCTCAGCCGCGCAATCGACCTGTTGCGTGGTGTTTCGATGTTCAACAGCCACGCTTCGAATTAGAATCGGCGAGGCGCATCGAGCGCGAGCGCAACCCCCGAGGGAACCGTGCAGCAGGCCGGCTTGGCCGCAACCACCCTAGCGACGACGCGGCCCGGCAAGGGCGGGCGGCGCCTCCTGGCGCTGCTGCCGCTTGCCGGCCTCGCCGCGATCGCCGGATTGATCGTCAGCCATGGCAATCAGCCAGGGGCGCGGTCGCGCCTGGCTGCGAACCGCTTGGAGATGCAGGAAAAAACCGGCCACCCGGCGCCGCCCGCCGTTATCGCGGCGCGGCGCGAGCGGCCGCCGCTGAAGGTCATCGCCATTCTGGGCGACGCGACGCTGGAGCCGGTCGGGCGCGCCATCGCGCCCGGCGGCGCGCCCGATGGCAGTTTGCGCATTGCCGCGCGGCTGATTGACGGCCCGCGCGGCAGCGCTGCGCGCGTCGATTTGGCCACCACGCCATCCGCCGAGTCGCCGGGAAACACCGCCCTCGCGGCGCGCGCCGCCGGCACCGAGCCGCCTTTGGTGCAGGTCGCCGCGCTGGCGCCGCCGGTGCGCGCGCCACTGCCGCCGCCGTGGCAGCGCTACGCGCAGAAATTCGATCCCTTGGACAAGCGGCCGCGCATCGCGCTGGTGATCGCGGGCGCCGACGACAATATGGATGTCGCGATCGACACCCTGCCGGCGCCGGTGACGCTGGCGTTCGATCCCTATGCGCGGCGCCTGCCGGACTGGATCGAGCTGGCGCGCGCCAAGGGGCATGAGGTCCTGCTGACGCTGTCGATGCCGCCGCTGGGCCATGCCGGGGCGGATTCCGGGCCGATGGCGATTCTCTCCTCCGCCGATCCCAAGGAAAATCTTGAGCGGCTCGATTGGGCGCTCGATCGTGCCGCCGGCTTTGTCGGCGTGCTCGACATTGTCGGCGATCGCACCCCGGCCGAGACCGCGCCCATCCTGTCGCGCCTCGCCCAGCATGGCGTGATGCTGGTCAGCGACGCGCCGGTCCCGGGTGAGCGGCCGGCGCTGCCGCTCGCCACCGGAATCGTGACCTTCACGCCCGACATGTCGCGGCGCGAGATCGAACAGAAAATCGCGGCGGTCGAGGCGGCCGCCCGGCGCGACGGCCACGCACTGGCCATCGGCATCGTCGGGCCGGGGCTGCTCCGTCAGGTGACGGCATGGCTGGCGACGCTGCCGGGCAAATCGATCGCGCTGGCGCCCGCCACGGCGGCGATCGCGGCGCCGCCGAACGTCGGCATCGCGCGAATGACCGCCCCGTGACCAGCGCTTCGCCCGACGCCTATCGGCGCGGCGTCGGCATCATGCTCCTCAACGGCGCGCGCGAGGTCTTTGTCGGCCGGCGCATCGACCAGCAGGAGGAGGCGTGGCAGATGCCGCAGGGCGGCATCGACGGCGACGAGACCCCGCGCCAGGCCGCGTTCCGCGAGTTGCGGGAAGAAGCCGGCACCGACCAGGCCGAGATCGTGGCCGAAAGCGCCGGCTGGTACCGTTATGATCTGCCGGAAAACCTGCGCGGCCGCCTGTGGCGCGGGCGCTATCGCGGCCAGACCCAGAAATGGTTCGCCATGCGCTTCACCGGCACGGACGCCGATATCGACCTCGCGACGCACCATCCCGAATTCAACGCTTGGCAGTGGGTCGCGCATGACCGCCTCGACGCCCTGATCGTGCCGTTCAAGCGCCAGCTTTACTACGACATCCTGACCGAGTTCGCCGATCTCTGTCGATCGGCATAGCTGACAAGACCCGCCAAGGGTTGAAGCCGCCCCAAGCTTCGTGCGACCTTTTCCTCATTCCACAACCGGCCGGAGAGCCGGAACCATTGTCGCGAGGTGAGGACATGCTGACCCATGAGCAAAACCAGCTTCTGACGCGCGTCGGTCCCGGTTCACCCATGGGCGAGATGCTGCGCGAATATTGGATGCCGGCGATCCAATCCTCCTCGCTGGAGCGCGATGGCGCGCCCAAGCGCGTGCGGCTGATGGGCGAGAATTTCGTCGCCTTTCGCGCCACCGACGACCGCGTCGGCTTCGTCGACGAGGCCTGCCCGCACCGCAGCGCGTCGCTGGCGTTGGGCCGGAACGAGCAGGGTGGGCTGCGCTGCATTTTCCACGGCTGGAAGATCAGCCCGGACGGCAAGATCGTCGACACGCCCTGCGAGCCGGCCGACCGCCGCGCCGCCTTCGCCGCTGCGCAAAAGGTCCGCGCCTTTCCGGTGCATGAGGTCGGCGGCGTGGTATGGATCTATCTCGGCAAAGAGGAGACCCCGCCGCGCTTCCCCGAATTCGAATTCACCACCCTGCCCGCGAGCCACGTCAATGTCCGTCGCGGCCTCGTGCATTACAATTGGCTGCAGGGCCTGGAGGCGCATATCGACAGCTCGCATGTCGGCGTGCTGCATTCGGGCTTCATCGGCCGCGGCGTCGGCGATGCGCAACTGCGCGATCTCAACCTCACCATGGTCGATACCGCGCCCGATTTCGAGATGGACGTGACCAGCTATGGTTTGCGCGAAGGCGCGCTGCGCAGCGTCGGGGAAGGCCGTACCTATGCCCGCATCCGCCAGATCGTGCTGCCGTTCTTCACCTTCATCCCGGGGGCCAGGGGCGATCCCTGTTCCGGCCGCGCCACGGTGCCGGTGGACGATGAGTGGGACGCGGAATGGTACATCGTCTACGACCCCGACAAGCCGGTGACGGACGTGCGCCTCGCCAATCTCTATAACGGCGCGTCGCAGGACCCGGAAGATTTTTCCGCCAATCTCGGCACGCCGGAAAATCTGTGGCACCAGGACCGCGCGGCGATGAAGGCCGGCCATTGGAGCGGCTTGACCCGCAATATTCCATTCGAGGATTTCATCATTCAATCCTCGATGGGGCCGCTGGTGGATCGGACCAAGGAACAGCTTGGCTCGGCCGACGCGATTATCGTGCGCACCCGGCGCCTGTTGCTCGACGCGATCGAGGAATATCAGCGCAGCGGCACCATCCCGTGGCGCTCCGACGACATCGACTTCGCCGCGATCCGCGCGCTCGCCGTGACCTTCCCATCGGGGCAAGACTGGCGCCAGTTCGCCCCCGACTTCCTGGCGCATAAGGCGGCTGCCGAATAAACGAGCCGGAAAGCACCGTGCGTCCTTCGACGAAGGCGCTTCGCGCCTCCTCTCAGCATGATCCTGGTGCGCGGCGCGGTGGTGACGATGGCGGCGTTCAAGGCGCGCGCCTATCTGGAGCTGGTCGCCGCCGAGCGCGTCACCTACACGGTGGCGGTGCCCGCCATGTACAATCTCTGCCTGCTCGACCCCGAGCTCGATCGCTTCGATCTGGCGGCGTGGCGGATCGGCGGCTATGGCGGCGCGCCGATGCCGGAGGCAACGATCAAGCGGCTCGCCGAGAAGCTGCCCAACCTCTCCCTCTTCAATGCCTATGGCGCGACCGAGACCAGCTCGCCGGCGACGATGACGCCCCGGGGCGAGGCGCTGGCGCAGGCCGACACGGTCGGCAAGGTGCTGCCGTGCTGCGACATCCGCATCATGGACGATGACGGGCGCGAAGTGCCGCCCGGCCGGCCCGGCGAGCTGTGGATCGCCGGCGCCATGGTGGTGCCCGGCTATTGGAACAATCCCGACGCCGATGCCGCCAATTTCCTGCACGGCTATTGGCGCTCGGGCGATATCGGCTCGATCGACGCGGCGGGCTATGTCCGAGTGTTCGACCGCAAGAAGGACATGATCAACCGGGGCGGCTACAAGGTCTATTCGGCCGAAGTGGAAAACGTGCTGAGCCACCATCCCGGCATCGTCGAGGCGGCGGTGATCGGCCGCCCGGACGCGGTGCTGGGCGAGCGGGTCCACGCCTTCATCGTGCGGCGGGATGACGGCGTCGCCGAGGCCGATATCCGCGCGTTCTGCGCCGAGCGCCTCTCCGATTATAAAGTCCCGGACCAGATCATTTTTATCGCCGAGCCGTTGCCGCGCAACGCCAACGGTAAGGTGCTAAAGGCGGAACTGCGCAGCCGGTAATCGCGACGGCGCTTGACCTGTGCCCGCTGACCAGCGAAATTGTATACCAACGTATACATACCGCACGAAAATCCGGGTGGGACCGTCAGGGAGGGCATCGATGGCCAAGAAAATCTACCGCGCCGACCAGGTCGGCAGCCTGCTGCGGCCGCCGAAGCTGCTCGACGCGCGCGATGCCTTCAAGGCCGGCACGATCGACCGCGCTGCCTTGCGCCGCGAGGAAGACGCCGCCGTCACCGAAATTTTGGCGCATCAGAAAAGCATCGGCATGCCGATCTTCACCGATGGCGAGATGCGCCGCGACGCCTGGCAGACGGTGTTCAGCCAGGCGGTAGAGGGCTTCGTCGATCAATATCCGGCGATCGAGACCGACCGGCCCGACGGGACCAAGGTCAAGGTGCAGATGCACACCAAGGCGGCGCGCGGCAAGCTGCGCGCGGTCGGCCGGCTGGCGGGCACCGATGCCGCGTTCCTCAAGGCGCACGCGCCGGGGCCGTTCAAGATCACCATGCCCAGCCCCGCCTATGTCGCGCGCGGCGCCTTCCGCCCCAGCGTCACCGACGCGGCCATCTATCCCGACCGCGAGGCGCTGCTGCGCGACACGACCGCGATCGTGCGCGACGAGATGATCGCGCTGGGGAAGGACGGCGCCTCCTATATCCAGCTCGACGAGGGTTTCACCTATCACCTCACCGCGGCGGCGAGCCGGGATGCCGCCGCCGCCGAAAAAGACCTGGCGGTCGATATCGCGGCGGAGAACCAATGCCACGACGCGGTACGAAGCGACGCGGTGACGGTCGCCATGCATGTCTGCCGGGGCAGCCGCCTGTCCTGGGCGCACGGGTCGGGCAGTTATGACTGGCTGGCGGAACGCCTGTTCGACGCGCTGCATGTCGATTGCTTCGTGCTGGAATACGACACCGACATTGTCGGCGGATTCGAGCCGCTGCGGTTCCTGCCGAAGGGCAAGATCGTCGTGCTCGGCCTCGTCTCCAGCAAGGAGCGGCGGCTCGAAACCCGCGACGAGCTGAAGCGGCGCATCGATGAGGCCGCCAAATTCTGTCCGCTGGAGCAGCTTGCCCTCACCTCGCAATGCGGGTTTCAGGGCGCGGCGCAACGCGACGGCGCGCATCTCGACTATGATTCGCAATGGCGCAAGCTGGAGCTGATCGCCGAGACGGCGCGCGAGGTCTGGGGCTGATCCGCCTCGGTCAGGCGGCGCCGAGATAGGCGCGGATCACCTCGGGATCGTTCAGCACCTGGTCCGGCGGCCCTTCCGCCAGCGACCTTCCGTAATCCAGCACATGAATCCGATCGGCGAGATCGGCGACCATCTGCATATCGTGCTCGATCCAGATCATCGGAATGCCCAGGCGTTCCTTGATCTTCAGAATGAAATAGGCGAGGTCCTCGCGCTCGCCGCGCGCCAGGCCCGCCGACGGCTCGTCCATCAGCAACAGGCGCGGCTCCGCCGCCAGCGCCCGCGCGAAGCCGACGATCTTCTGCACGCCGAACGGCAGGCCGCCGACGATCGTGTCGCGATGCCGTTCCAGCTCGACGAAGGCCAGGACCTCTTCGGCGGCGGCACGGTGGCGCGCCTCCTCGCGCCGCACCGACGGCAACATCAACAGCTCCGCCAGCGCACCGGTACGGACCCGGTGGTGGCGCGCCGTCAAAAGATTGTCGAGCACGCTCATCTCCGGAAACAGCTCGCCATGTTGAAAGGTTCGCGCGACGCCGAGCTGGGCCACGAGATAGGGTTTGCGCCCGACGATGTTCTCACCCCGGAACCTGATCTCGCCGCGCGGCCGATAGAGGCCGCTGATGCAATTGAAGATGCTGGTCTTGCCGGCGCCGTTCGGGCCGATCAACGCGAACAGCTCGCCGACCTCGACCGCCATCGACACCGCGTTCAGCACGGTCAGGCCGCCGAATTTCAGCGTCACGCGATCGATCTCAAGCTCAGACATCGGGCACCGCGGCGCGCCGCCGGATCGCGGCTTCGCGATAGTTGACGCGCCCTTCCTTGGCGCCGCCGAGATAGGATTGCCGCACCGCGTCATTGTCGCGCAGCGTCGCCGCCGGCCCCTCCAGCGCCTGGCGGCCATTCTCAAGGATATAGAGATAGTCGGCGATGGCGAGGGCGACGGTCGCGCTCTGCTCGACCAGCAGGATGGTGATGCCGAGCCCGCGCCTGATCTCGATGAGCCGCCGCGCCAAATCCTGCACGATCACTGGCGCCAGCCCCAGTGACAATTCATCCACCAGCAGCAATTCGGGATCGCACGCCAGCGCCGCGCCGATCGCCAGCATCTGGCGCTCGCCGCCCGACAACAGGCCAGCCTCGCGCCCACGCAATTCGGCAAGGCGCGGGAAATACTCGAAGACCATCGCCTCAAGGCGCCGCCGCTTGGCCGTGCCGGCGCGCGACGACGCGACGGCGGTGATGTTTTCCAGCACGGTCAGGTTGGGAAAAACCTTTTCGCGCTCCGGCACCAGAACGATCCCCCGGCGCGTAATCTGGTGCGGCGGCAGATTGGCGATCGGCTCGCCGCGATAGAGGATGGCGCCGCCGGCGATGCTCGCCTTGTCGAGGCCGATGAAGCCCGAAATCGCGCGCAGCGTCGTCGACTTGCCCGCGCCGTTCGCGCCCAGGACCGCCACCATCTGGCCCGCCGTCACCTTCAGGCTGACGCCGTGAAGCGCCCGGATGGCACGGTCATAGACGACGCGCAGGTCTCTCACCTCGAGCAGCGGCGGCGCCTCAGCCATGGGGACGAATCCGGCGCCAAATGCCAACGAGGCCGCGCGGCTCGAACAGGAGGAAGCCGCACATCACCACGCCGAACGTCGCGTAATTGACCGCGAACGCCCATGACGCCGTGCCGTGCCCGCCCGACAGCAATCCCATGATCCGCTCGATCGCGTAAGGCAGCAGCGTCACGAAGGCGGCGCCAAGCACCGCCCCCGCCTGCGATCCAATGCCGCCGATGATGATCATCGCGACATATTGAATCGTGAGATCGAGAGAGAACGCCTCCGACGAGACGAAGGCGCGGTAATAGGTGAGGAGGCACCCCGCCATCGCGGTCGCCGCCGAGCTGATGACGAAAGCCAGCAGCTTGTAGCGCGCGATGTTGATGCCGAGCGCAATCGCCACCGTGTCGCGCGTGCGGATCGCGCTCCACGCGCGGCCGGTGCGGGTGCGCAGGATATTGCCGAAGAGAATGTAGACGAGCACCGCGAACGCCAGCAGCACATAGTACCAGGCACGGCCGTTGGTCAGCGCGACACCGAACAGCGACGGCGGATCGACCACCACTCCCGACGACAGGCCGCGGGTGTTTTCGTACTCGCCGCCGATATACAGCACCAGGAAGTTCAGCGCGAGCGTGCTGACCGCGAGATAGATGCCGCGCAGCCGCAGCGACGGCATGCCGAACACCAGGCCGAGCAGCGCGCCGACCAGGATCGCCGCCGGCAGCGTAACCCAAAAAGGCGCGCCGGTTTCCTGGAACAGAATGCCGGTGGTCAGCGCGCCCGCCGCCAGCAATCCCGCATGGCCCAGCGAAATCTGACCGGCGAACCCGGTGAGCAGCATCAGCGACAGCGAGCCGATGCACGCGATGAAGACCTGGCACGCCAGGTCGAGACCGAAGGGCGAGGCGCCGGCCGGCACGGCGAGCAGGATGATGGCGCCGGCCGCGAGCCACCGCCAAGTGCGGGCGTTCGCGCGCGGCGGCGACAATGCTACACCCGGTCCAGTTCTTCGCGCGTGCCGAACAGGCCCCAGGGCCGGATGATCAGCATGGCGAGGAGGATGATGAACGGCACCACCTCGGACAGCAGCGGATCGATCTCCTGGATCAGCACGACCTCCGCCGCGGCGACGATCAGCGACCCGACCAGGGCTCCCGCCAGCGAATCGAGGCCGCCGACCAGCGCCGCGGGAAAGGCCTTGAGACCGATAATGGTCAGCGTCGGCTCGAGCCCGGTATCGAGCGCGATCAAAATGCCGGCCGCCGCCGCGGTCAGCGTCGAGAGGCCCCAGGTCAACGCGTAGATGCCGTGAAGATTGATGCCGCGCTGCGCCGCGAGCAGCGGATTCTGGCCGGCCGCCCGCATGCGCACGCCCCAGCGCGAAAAGCGCAGGAAAGTGAAGAGGCCGCCATAGACCGCGAGCGTCGTCGCGACCAGGATCAGCGACAGCAGCGAGAGGCGACCGCCGGGCACGATCTCAATCGCGGGATTGACGATCCGCAGCACCTGCGCCGGATTGCGCGACTGCCCCGTCCAAATCAGAATCATCATGCCGCGCAGCGTGATGCCCAGCGCCAGGGTCAGCAGCACCGCGGCCAGCACCGAATTTCCCGTCATCCAGCGCAACAGCACCAGATAAACGAGGATGCCGACGACGAAGCTGAGGATAAGGGCGGCGCCGATCGCGATCGCCGGGACCGACGAGACCGAGGTCGCGACGCAGAACAGAAGATAGGCGCCGAGCATCATCAGCTCGCCATGCGCCAGATTGAGGACGCGGCTGACCCGGTAAATCAGAACATAACCGCACGAAATCAATGCGTAGATCGACGCCAGCACCACGATGTTGACGACGAGCTGCGCCACGGCGCGCCGCCGCGCCGGCGACCTACTTCACCTCGTAGGGAAACCAGTCCTTCGCCACCGCGACCTTCTGGTCTTTGTCGCTCCAATGGAACACGCGGTAATATTGGGTGGCACGAAAATGGTTGGTGTCGCTGAAATTCATGTCACCGCCGCGCAGGCCGCCGAGCTTGACCTTGAGATGGGTCAGCGCGTCGCGCACCGTCGCCGGGGTCGCGGGCCAACCGGCTTTTTTCAGCGCCTCGGCGATTACGGTCCCCTGGATCCACCCCTCGACCATCAGATTGGTCGGATAGGACAGTCCGCCGGCCTTGGCGGCCGCCGCGATCTCCTGCTGGGCCGGCAGATTGTCGGACACCAGCGCATCCGGCCCGACGATATAGAGACGCGGGTCCTTGAACCGCGGCACATCCTGCTGGGCCTCCGGCTGGGCCGAGCAGATAAAATCGCCCTTCCAACCGATCTTGCGCAGCGCCTCATAGATTTTCACCTGCATGAACCACGGACCCCAGGCGTAAACCCAGTTCGGATTCTTCGCCATCAGGCGGGTCGCATAGGGCGTGTAGTCCGGTGTACTCGGCGGGGCGATCTCCTCGTCGACGGCGGTGAAGCCGACCTGCTTTGCGTATTTCATCGCGAAATCGGCCTCGGCGCGCGACACCGTGATCGACAGTGCGATGACGCCCATGCGCACGTCGCCTCCGGCCTTTTCCTTGACGAAATCGAATGCCGCGCGCGTGTCGTATTGCGCGCCGAACTGCGTCGGGCAGAACATCAGCTTGTCGGCGGGCGGATAGACTTCTTTCGGGCAGATGCCGGCGAACAGCAGCGGCATGCCGGCGCGCCGCGCTTCGGCCATCGTCGGCAAATAGGTGCTGGAGAGGCTGCCATTGACCAGCAGCACCAGATTGTTTTCCGTCAGCAGCTTCTTGACGTTGGCGGCGGCGCGCGACGCTTGGCCCTGATCGTCCTCGACCACCAGCTTGATGGGATGACCGTTGATGCCGCCGGCTTTGTTGACCCGATCGACATAGAGGTTGAGCGCGGTGAGCGCCGGCGCATAGGAGCCACTGGCTGGACCGGTCAACGCGGCCGTCATGCCGACAAGATAGGCATCCTCGGCGAACGCCGGCGCGGCCAATGCCACCAGCGCGGCAAAGGCCAGGGAAAAGATCGTCGTGGTCCGCTTGGTCATCAATTCGCTCCCCGTGATTCGTGTATTTTTTTATCGAGCCTGGGCCTTGCTGTCGTGGACCAGCCCCTTGCCGAGATTATTGAACTTGCCGACGGTGAATTCCCGGGTCGGGAAGCCCATCGCCTCTTCATAGGCGCGCTTGACGTGGTCCGGCTGTCCCGACGCGAAGGCGAAGGATTCCGGCGTAACCGGATTTCGTCCCTCGAACCGCTTCAACTCTTCGGCGGCCAGGCCCTGAAGATAGAGCTCCCGCCCGACCATCGGCAGGCGCACATTCTTGTTCCGCGCGGGATCGCGGATCAGTCCCTTCGGGTCCTCGCCGCGCTCAATCGCATCGATATCCGCCAGCAACCCGCGCCGCAGCATCACCACGCCGCGATCGCTGATCCCAAGATGCTCCTGGGTGCGGTCGGTGACCGCGCCCTGTCCCACCCAGGCGATATAGTCCTGATTGTCGATATGCGTCGAAATCCAGCGGCCGGTCGCTTCGTCCTTGATCGGCGCGTACCAATAGGGGATGCGGTTCTGGATATAAGGCTCGCGCTCCTTGGGGACGCGATTGTAGAACCACAGGACGCTGAGCGTGTGCCCGTCGTCGATCGGCACGCGATATTCGAAATGGCCGATGAAGAAGGCGTTCGGCCACAGCGCCGCGCGGCCGACCGACCACAGATCGTTGTCCTTGCCGTTCGGCTGGCCTTCGCGCAGCCGGTGATAGGTCAGGCCGAATTCGAATTCGCGAAATTCCAGGTCGAGATGCGGCGGCGCGTAGGGTCCGCGCTCGCCGGTCAGGCGCACGCCCCAATTATCGTGCATCCATTCGAAATGCACGGGATCGATCGAGTTCTCTTGGCATTGCAGCCAATTGCACGGAATCTCCGACATCACGATCTGGACGAAGCCGTTGGAAAAGTTGAACGGCTCCCAATCCGGCAGCAGCGGGGCCGGCGCCGGGCCGAGATAGGCGAACAGCAGCCCCGCCTTGGCCTCCACCGGATAGGCCTTGATCTTGATGCGCGCCTTCATGTTGGCGTCGGGATGCGCCATGTCCTCATAGGGCTGCGCGATACAGGCGCCCGTCTCGTTGTAGAGCCAGCCATGATAATTACAGCGCAGGCCGCATTCCTCGACATAGCCATAGGAGAGATCGGCGCGACGGTGACAGCAATGCCGGCCGATCAAACCGTAGGTGCCGCTTAAATCCTTATAGAGGACGAGGTCCTCGCCCATCAGCCGCACCGGCTTCGTGGGGTTGTCGTCGAGTTCCGCGACGGCGCCGATCGGATGCCAATAGCGGCGCAGCAGATTTCCCATCCGCGTGCCCGGTCCGACTTCCGTCAGCAAGCGATTTTCGCTAAGAGTGGCCATGGGTCCCTCGTCGCGACGCCGTTAGCGGCGCCGCCGATTGTGCCGCGCGGTCGTTCGACAATATGCCGCGTGGATTGAGGGATACGGTATACAGTCGTATACCGTTGTCAAGAATAAGGGCCGAATGGCATGAGCGATCTCAAGATTCGCGTCGTGGTCGAGCTGCGGAAAATGATCATGGACGGAATTTTCTCCCCCGGTGACCGGGTCGCCGAAATTCCGATCGCCGAGCGTCTCGATGTCTCGCGCACCCCGGTGCGCGCCGGCCTGGCCATTCTGGAGCGGGAGGGCCTGCTGCTCGCGTCGGCGACCGGCGGCTATACCGTCCGCTCGTTCACGCTCGACGCGATCAGCGACGCCATCGATGTGCGCGGCACGCTGGAAGGGCTGGCGGCGCGGCAATTGGCGGAGCATGGCGTGTCGCGCGGCCTGACCCAGGCGCTGCAAGCCTGCCTGCGCGAAGGCGAATCGATTCTCGGCGCCGGCAAGATCGAGGGCGACAGTTTCCCCCGCTTCGCCGAGATGAACGCCAAGTTCCACGGGCTGATCGTCGAGGGCGCGGGCAATCTCGCGGTGCGGCGCGCGCTGGCGCTAAACGACGCCATCCCGTTCAGCGCCGCGACCTCGGTCGTCGCGACGCACACCGATCCGCTCGAATCCTATCAGGGCCTGGTCCACTCGCATTTTCATCATCGCGCGATCGTCGAGGCGCTGACCGACGGCGAGAGCACGCGGGCCGAGGCGCTGATGCGGGAACATTCGAACGCCACTAAAAGCATCGTCCGGCGCATGCGCGAACGGCACGATCTGGCGGTGCCAGGCGCGCACCTGATCGCCGTCTAGTTCGAGATCGTCGGCCGCGATGAGGCAGGCTGGCTATGGTGAGCGTTCCTGGCGTCAGTCCGGTGGCGACAGACTTGCATTTTTGGGCTGGCGCCGCGGCGCTATCAATTGGGAACCGTGTCGGCGGACGATGCGCCAGGCGCCAGGTCGTGTTTGCGGAATCGAACGCGCCGGAAGTGAGCGTGGGCTTCGTTGGGCGTTTGTGCCCCCGCGCATGCCCCTTTGCCAAGCCAGGGTGGGGCTGCAATGCCTCGGAAAGCGGACGGGCCGGCAGGCAACCGGCTTGTCCGCGTCGCGCCAAAGCGGTTGCTCCCGCTCGTGATCCAGAATGCCTGGATCTGGCCGAAAAGCTGCCGGGCAGCGTTCAGCGATCAAAGAGCCGAAGCGGACATTCACCTCACTCGGGAATCGTCCCATTTTATCCCATCGCAGACATTTTGGAGCGGCCCTGAGGGAGTGGAGCGCCGCAGTCAAACGTCTGATGGTCCCCCTTCGATAACGCGAAGAGTTGTCTGGTTGGCTGCGAGAGGCACGTTGTACGCGACGACCGGCTGGGAGAGACCCTTTACGGCAAGGGGGCCAATCTCCTCCAATCCGACGCTACCGTTGAGCCCTGCGGCGACGTGCTGAGAAACCAGGATCTGCACGTCTTTGGCGGCGCCGCAGAGCCGAGCGGCGACGTTGCACACCGTGCCGATCGCGGTGCAGCCGGAGCGCTCGGCAAAGCCGATCTGGCCGAGCGTCGCATATCCTTGTGCGACGCCGATGCCGAAACCAAGTTCGCGGCCTCGCCGGCGCCAGGCGGCGATCAACGTTCCCGCTACCTCGCGCATCGCCACGGCCATCTTGACCGCGCGCTCGGCCGGTTCGGGGATCGGCACGGGGTCGTTGAAGAACACCATGATCCCGTCGCCCGAGAACTGGTCGAGCGTGCCCTCGTACTGGCCCACCAAGGGACCCAGCGCGCCGTGGTAGTCGCGCAGGAAGTCGAGCACCTCCTCGGGCTCGGCGGTCTCCGTAAAGGCGGTGTAGCCGCGTAAATCACAGAACACGACGACGATCTCGCGGCGATGGCTTTCGAGGATTTTCTCGTCGCCCTGCGAGACGATAAGCTCGGCCAATTGCGGTGCGAGGAAGCGCTTTAGCCGCCCGACCCGAGCCAACTCCTCGACCTGCTCGGCGACGCGCGCTTCGAGACCGCGATTGAGTTCGGCAACTTCCTCGGTGCGCAGGCGCAATTCGCCGAGGAGCCGCGCGTTCTCCATGGCGATGACAGCCTGCGCCGCGAAATTCTGCAGAAGCGCGATCTCCTTTTCGGAGAACAGTCGAACCGGCGAGCGAAACGCGTTGATGAAGCCGCGGGCAGTGCCGTCCTTGCACAATGGAACGACCAGGTAGGTCCCCGTTCCGAGCAGTTCGCAGGAGGCGCGCCAGATCAGTGGCGTTCCAGGAATGTCTTTGACTTCGCTGATATCGGGGATCTGAAAGGAGCTTTCGCCCTCGATCAACCGCCGCATGGCCGGGCCAGGAAGAAACGGCGCGGATACCACCGAAGGGTCAAGATCGACCAGTCCGCGCGACGCCCGCGTCTGCGCAACTTCCCCGTCGAAGGTCAGCAGCCAGCCGATATTCGCGTCACACAGGCTGTGCGCCTTGTCGAGTATCGCGTCGAACACCGGCTGGAGGTTGCCCGGCGAGGCATTGATGACGGCCAGAACCTCGGCCGTCGCGGTTTGCTGCTTCAGCGTCTCGCGCGTCTCCGTCAAAAGGCGGGCATTTTCCATCGCGATGACCGCCTGCGCCGCAAAATTCCGCAGCAGCGCGATTTCGTTTTCACTGAACGGCCGCACCTCGCGCCGATAAACGACTATTGCCCCGAGAAGCCCATCCCGGGTGCGCAATGCGACCCCAATCCAGGTGCGAATACCCGCGCGGTCTATCACCTCGCGGTGGCCAGGATGGGTGCGGTAGGCCTCCGTGTCGGTCGCATCCACAATATGTGCGACTTGCTCGCCTCGCAAGATGCAGTCGAGCGGCGCCCCTCGCGGCGGCACGATCGCACCCCGCCGGGGGAACCATTCGGCAAAGTCGGGCGGACCGTGCACCGCGACGGGTAAGAATGCGTTCCCATCAAAGGTGTACAGGTTGCCGAAGACTGCCTCGCAGAGTCGGGTGGCCCTTTCGAGTATCGCGTCGAACACCGGGGCGAGGTCGCCGCGTAAAGAATTAATGACCTGCAGCACCTCGGTGATCGCGGCTTCTCGAGCGACCGCATCATCGCGTTCGGCGGCGCGTTGCCTCAGCTCCGCTTCGAGCACACTGATGGTTCTCTTTCCGATCGGGGATATTTTGCGCTTCGATATCATGCTGGGTCGTGTCCCATGGCGTGGTGTAGCTCGGTGGCAGCGGAGCCGCTCGCGACGCGCGCCTTCCACATGGCGCGCGGTAGCGGGCGAGCGGCATAGCGGTGGTCATCCACGATCTTCGGTAGGATCGGGGTTACTGTACTCAACCTGAACCGAGGACCGAAGATGACCGAGGACATGATCGCCCTTCGCGGGCTGATGGAAAAGAGCGCCGACGCGGACTTGCTTCGCGAGATGATCGGCTTTGCCGCCGAGCGGCTGATGGAGTTGGAGGTGGGCGGGCTGACCGGCGCGCCCTGGGTGAGAAGAGCCCCGAACGGCTGGCCCAGCGCAACGGCTATCGCGGCCGCGACGGGGAGACCCGGGCGGGGACGGTGGGGTTGCGCATCCCCAAGCCGCGCAAGGGCAGCTACTTCCCCGGCTTCCTGGAGCCCAGGCGGCTGGCGGAGAAGGCGCTGACGGCGGTGATCCAGGAGGCCTACATCCAGGGGATCTCGACCCGCTCGGTGGATGACCTGGTCAAGGCCATGGACATGAGCGGCATCTCCCACATATACCGATGCGCGACAGAGGCTGAAGCGACGAGCAAAGTCCGAGATCGTCATCGCTTCCAATCGAACAGCGATGCTCTCCAAGGAGCCATCTGGGTCCTGGCTTGACGCGGCGTATCGCCGCTGGCCCGGAATGGAAGCGCTTGGGGGACTAGCAGAAAGCAGCAATGATTTGGGCACGGCACAATACTCCCATAAGGAGTTGCGCCCATTGTGCCCTTCCCCGGATACGCGCGTTGCCCTTTGGCACGCATCCTTCACATGGCTGGTCGTGTGTTGTCCTTAAGCACCGCAATGGGATCGCGGGCGCGAACGTAAGAGAAGACGTCCCCCACTCGGTCGACTCAACATATGAGCCTTCCGTTGTATCGGAAGGTATCCCCTGGTTGTTCAAGGGGCGCTGTAGTGGTGGTCGTGTGCCTTTCGTCTTGAAGTAGGGTCGCGAGGCATAGGGGACATGCGAGACGGCCGGAACATCTCGCGTGGGAGGTTAACAGCGCAACGATCCCATATGGTCAAGTGAGCCGGCCTTCCTGACTTTATGTGAACATGCCTGCAACGGCATCCGGCAGTAGCCGATTGCCTCAGTGGGCACTTATTTGAGGGGCAAATCGAATAAGCCCACAAATTATAACGTTAACACATTGAAATAGAACGATTATTTATTCCATTTGGCGGAGGGAGGGGGATTCGAACCCCCGATAGGGGTTTAAGCCCCTATAACGGTTTAGCAAACCGCCGCCTTCAGCCACTCGGCCATCCCTCCACCGTGAGTGGAGACGTCACGGCGTATGCGAGCGCGGTTCTAGCCGGGGGTTGCCGATGGAGTCAATGTTTCCCCCAACGGCACCCGTCGGCGGCGTGGCCCGGCGTGGCCAGCCCGACATTGACACTGTTGCATGATTGCCCGAAAGTACCCCGAATCGTCGGTTCTATCGCATAAATCGGGGGCAACAAGGCTAGCGGCGGATGATGGGTTGAAGCGGCCGGCGTGCCCGCGCCCCAATGTCCGCCGACGGACTTTCACGCATGCTGATCATCGTTTACCTGATTATGTGCTTTATGATCGGCGTCGCCGGGCGGCGGCGGCGACTCGGGTTTTTCGGCTTTTTCCTGCTCTCCGTCATTCTGACGCCGGTCATCATGCTGGGCTGGCTGCTGGTGACGCATAGACGCTTCCTGGCACGGGAGATTTCCACCGGCCATGTTGTCATCTGCGCCGACTGCGCGACCATCGAAGCGCGGGCCGCTGCCCTCGCCACGCATCACTGCGTCCGCTGTGGCGCGGCGGTGTGACGCCAGCGGCGGCATGTGACATTCCGATTCGCCCGCGACCATAGCCGGCCATGGAATTCCTGAGACTTCTTCGCAGCGAGTCGGCGATCAATCTGCGCCGCATGTTCGGCATGGCGGTGATCGCCGGCCTGAGCAATGCGATGATCCTCGCCGTGATCAACGCCGCCGCGAGCCCCAGCGCGCAGGCCGCCGGCAAGGCGCGCATGGCGATCATGTTCGTCACCGTGCTGATAGCGTTCACGATCTCGCAGCGCTATCTGATGTTCGAGGCGTCGAAGGAGATCGAGCGCATCATCCACCGCGTGCGCTCGCGGCTGACGGCGGCGGTCCGGGATTCGGAACTGGCCGATATCGAGCATATCGGCCGCACCCGGATCTTCAACGCGATCAGTAAGGAAATTCAAGCGCTGGCGCAAAACACCAACACGCTGGTGGCCGTGACGCAAATGTCGCTGCTGGTGGTGTTCGCGACGCTTTATCTGCTGGTGCTGTCGCCGACCGCCTTCGCCATCGCGATCGTGTTCATGTCGGTCGCCATCGCGATCTATCTCGGCCGCCTCAAGACGGTCGGCAAGGCGATTCAGGATTCGATCGGCGCCGAGCTTAGTCTCCATGAATTGCTCGAGGGCATTCTCGACGGCTTCAAGGAAGTGAAGCTGAACGCGACGCGCAGCCAGCAAATCTCGGACGACTTACTGGAGGCGTCGCTCGATGCCGCCGAATCCCGCGTCACCGCGCAATCGGAACTGACCCGCAACTACGTCTTCACGCAGAATGTATTTTTCCTGCTGCTGGCGGTGATGGTGTTCGTCATCCCGCTGCTGACCGACATCGCGGGCGAGACCGTGGTCAAGCTGACGACGGCGATTCTCTTCGTCACCAGCGCGATCGCCGGCGTCGTCTCCTCGGTGCCGGTGTTCATCAACGCCAACGCCTCGGCCGCGAACATTATGACGCTACAGCGCCTGATCGGAGCCCCGCCGCGATTGTTGAGCGAATCGACCCGGCTGGTGGTCGATCCCTCGGCGTTCGGCCGCATCGATGTGCGCGACGTGTCGTTCAGCTATGGCGATGCCGGCAATCCCGGCTTTCGCGTCGGACCGTTCACCACCTCCTTCAAGGCCGGCGAGACAGTGTTCATCTCGGGCGGCAACGGGTCCGGCAAATCGACCTTCATGCGGCTCTTCACCTCGCTCTATTGGCCGCGCGATGGCTACATCGCGCTCGACGGGGCGCCGGTGACGCATGAGAATGTCGAGAACTATCGCGCCCTCTTCACGTCGGTGTTTTCCGAATATCATCTCTTCAAAAAGCTGTACGGCGTGCCGCCCGAGGCGGTAGCGGAAATTCCCGAATTGCTGGCGCTGTTCGAGATCGAGGATAAGACGGCGTTGATCGACGGGGCTTTCACCACGGTCAATCTCTCGGCGGGCCAGCGCAAGCGGGTGGCCCTGATCGTCGCGCTGCTGGAGCGCCGGCCGATCTGCGTGCTGGACGAATGGGCCGCCGACCAGGACCCGCTGTTCCGCCGCAAATTCTATGAGGATCTTCTCCCGATCTTCAAGGCGCGCGGCATTACGGTGATCGCCGTCTCCCATGACGACCGGTACTTTCACGTCGCCGATCGCCGCCTGCATTTCGAAGAAGGCCGGATCGTCAGCGATGTGCGGAGTAGCGAGGCATGATCGGGCGCGTTTGGCGGCGGTTCCTGCGGTTCCTGGCGCAACACGGCCCCGAGATCGCCGTGGTCGTCATGATCGTCGTGTTCATGTTCGTCTATTTCGCGGACAATATTTTCTACACCATCCCGCCCGGCAGCGTCGGCGTGCTGTGGAAGCGGTTCGGTGGCGGCACGATACTCGATCATTATCTCGGTGAGGGCATCCACGTCATCCTGCCGTGGGATAAAATATACGTTTATGATACCCGCCTGCAGCAGCTCGAACAGGATTTCGACGTGCTGTCGGCGGACGGGCTAAAGATGACGGTGAACATCGCCTATCGGTTCCAGGCGCTGCCCAACACCGTGCCGGCCCTCCACCAGTATATCGGGCCGAATTATGTCTCGATCCTGCTGACGACGGAGATTGGAGCGCGCGCCCGCGACGTCTTCTCGCACAATACCCCGGAAGAGATTTTCTCCGATCGGCGCATCCAGATTCAGCAGGAAATCCTACACAACGTGCAGATCGATCTGCGCCAGACCTTCAGCCCGATGGCCGGCCATCCGATCGATTTCGTCAAGCTGGACGATGTCTTGATCCGCGGCATCACCCTGCCCCCCGATGTCGAAGCCGCGATCAACCGCAAGGAAGAGCAGAAACAGCTCAATCTCGAATATGATTATCGGCTGTTACGCGAGGCAAAGGAAACCGAACGCAAACGGATCGAGGCCCAGGGCATTCGCGAATTTCAGGACATCGTGTCGAGCGGTATCACAGATTCCTATCTGCGCTGGAAGGGCATCGAGGCGACGCTCGAGCTGGCGCGTTCCAACAACGCCAAGGTGGTGATCGTCGGTGGCGGCAAGGGCGGGCTGCCGATCATCCTCGGCAACATGGACAGCGGTCCGAAGGAAGCGGCGCATGTGAGTGGGGGCGCGCTCCAAATTCCGGCGGACAACGGGGACTCGCTGCCGACCCTGCCGCTGGTCGGCGATGGCGGCAATGCACCGCCGGTCCCGCCGCCCCCAGCCAAAGGCACCGGCAAGAATGCGGCGCCTTCGATCTCGACGCCCGATAATTCGCCAGCGATGACGCCGCCGCCGCCCCATTCGGCACCGCCGTCAGGACAGCCGGCGCCGACGAGACAGCCGGCCCGCAACAAGTGACGGGACGGCGGGCGCATTTGCTGACGCGGCGCGCCGCCCTCCTCGGCCTGACCGGCGCGGCGGCAGCCGGCATGGGACTGGCCCACGGTGCCGCCGCCCAGCCGGCGAACTCGATCGCGCCGCCGGGGCTGGGTCAGGACGACGAACCCAAGATCCTACTGACCATCGCCGGGGACGATGGCTCGGCGACTACGATCATTCCGAAGATCGCGGTGAATTATCTGCGTTTCCGCGGCGCCAATTCGATCGCCACGTCCGAAGCCGACCCGCCCTGGACCACGCAAGTTTCCGGTACCATGCTGAACGGACAAAAGGTCGCGATTCTCATTCGCGCGAGTTCGTCCACCGACGGCATGAGCCTCTTGGCCGCCGGCATGGCGGATATCGGGCTCTCGCTGCGCGAAGCGCGGCCGAACGAATTGCCGGGTTTCATGTCGCTGACGCCGGCGGAGGCCGCCCGCGATGTGCGGCCGATCGCGCTCAACGCGATGGTCCTGATCGTCAACAAGACGACCGGCATCGACACCCTGTCCTTCGACGACAGCCGAGGCATCTTTGCCGGCAAAATCACCGACTGGCGGGCGGTCGGCGGCAAGCCCGGCCCCATTCATCGCTATGGTCGCGCGATCGACTATCGCAGCAGCAATCTGCTCGGCGCGTCGATGGGAAACGAGATCATTCTGCCCGGCCTGCGCGTTGTTTCTTCCTACGCCGCCATGCGCGATTCGGTGGCATCCGATCGCCAGGCGATCGGCTATATCCCTGTCAATTTTATTTATCAGGAACGCATGAATTGGAGCGGCGACATCCAAGCGGTGCGCTTCCGGCTGGGCGACCGGCTGACCGCGATGCCCAACGAATACGGGCTCGCCACCGGCGACTATCCCCTGGTCTTTCCGATCCTGCTCTATCGCGTGCCGGGCCGCGACAATTCCGAAGTCGAATCGTTCTTTCAGCAGGCGGACTCGGTTCAGGCGCATGTCGACGGCATGTTCGCCGGCCTCATCCCCGTCACCCCCCGGCTGCTGGTGCCGCACTATGACAAATCGTTGCCGGCCGCCTATGGCAACGTCATCCGCAACGCCTTGCGCATCAGCACCACGGTGCGTTTCGAGCCCAGCTCGATCAAAGTCGATCCGCGCACCAAGCGTACACTCGACGATCTCGCCCGCTTTTTGCGGCGCCTCGATATATCGCCGGAACATTTACGTCACCTGGTATTTTCCGAAGACACCGGGTCGCCGGACCGCAATCATGATATCTCCGACAAGCTGGCAGCGGTGTTTCAGCGCGAGTTGAAGGCCCGCAATGTCCGCATCGGCGACAGCGTCTCGCTCGGCGCGACCTATCCGCTCGCCACGTCCAACAATGCGCTGGGCCAGTGGCTCAACCGCCGGATCGAGACCTGGGTCACGCCCTAGAGTCGGATCCCTTTCGCCGCGCCAGCGCCGCGAGGCCGGACGCGGTAACGCTGTCGGTCCGTACGATCAGCGTCTCACCGTTGGTTAGCCATAATTGCACGATCATCCGGCGCGGTGACAGCAGCCGCAATCCGCCGCCGGCCACGATCCCGATAATGCCGCCAAGGCTACCGATCACCCACGCCCAGCCCAGCGTGCTCAACACGCGATGCTCGGTCCGATCCGGGGCGGTCGCCATCCTGTCCAATTCCGCGCCAAGATCGATCATCCGGCCCGTCGGCGTGACAAAACCGACGAACTGGTTCGGACCGTGCCGCCAGATCGTGGTCGCACCGGTGCCGAACGTGCCGCCCAGGATTTCCAGCCGGCCACCCACCGCGCGGCGCGCCTTCGCATCCTCGATCCGCACGATTTCGACGCGAATCTCCGGCGCCGCCGCCTGTGGCGGGACGCGCGTGGCGCCTTCCTTCGTCGCCGCGACGGCCGCGAGATCGACGATATTCGTCTTAGGGTTCGGCGCGGGGGAGCCATCGGAATTTGTTTCGGACGCGAACGAAAAAGCCGCCCGGCCGTCAGAGAACGGGTCCCTGCCGATCGTGGTGCGCTTTGCCATCGCCCTAGCCTCGCTGTTCCATGGCGATAACCTCGCTCGCCAGCGCGCCGTAATCGGCGGCACCCTGGCTGGTCGGCGCGTAACTCTCGATCGGGGCGCAAAAGGACGGCGCCTCCGCAAGGCGGATATTCTCGCGAATGATGGTGCGCATGACCTGGTCGCCGAATTTCGCCGTCAGCCGGTCGCGAACGTCGCCCGCGTGCCGGGTGCGCGGGTCGAATCGGCACAACAAGAATCCGGTCAGCGTCAGCTTCGGATTGAGACGGGCCTGAACCTGCCCGATCGTCGAGACGATCTGCGCGACGCCGGAAAGCGCCAGCACATGCGCCTCGACCGGGACCAGCACCTCATTCGCCGCCGTCAGGGCATTGATCGTCAACAGATTAAGCGCCGGCGGCGTGTCGAGAATCACATAGTCCCAGCGCACCAGATCGGTCTCGTCCAGACGGCGGCGCAGCGTCGTCTCGGCGGCAAGCTCGCTCGCCAGAATGCGATCGGCGCCCGCGAGGCGCTGCGAAGCCGGAATGACCGACAGCCCCTCGACGGTCGATTTGGTCAACTGGCTGTCGATGGATTGGCTCTCGGTGAGGATCGAGAACATGCTGGCGTCACCCTCGCCGCCCAGCCAGGACGACGCATTGCCCTGGGGATCGAGGTCGAGCAGCATCACGCGGCGGCCGCGCTTGGCGAGGCCGGCCGCCAGATTAACCGCGGTCGTGGTCTTCGCGGCACCGCCCTTGTGATTGGCGATGGCGATGATACGCGTCGTCTTGGCGGGTTCGGGGCGAAGCTGATACACTGGGGCGTTGGCTCCTGCTGTCCACGCGGACCTCTTCACCCGGCCCTACCGGGTGGATCGTCACCGTTCGATTTATTGTGACGCGCGGTTTTCGGACTGGCAAACAAAGCCGTGCGACTCGCCCGAACGCGGTTTCCACGACCCGGTCCGCTGGCCGGTTCCGTTGGCCGCTAAACTGCCGGAATCTTGATGACAAAAGCGTTTCTTAGCCCTAATGGTCTGCTGTGGGGCCATATCAACGACATCATAAAATCAGCCGATCTCGTCGTATTCAGGCGCGCTGAATCACGAGTGGACCCTCGTGGAAGGATCTAGCAATATTCCCTCGGAACTGGCGTGGGTAGACCTCACCTCCCCGCAGTTACCGATTTGGCTGGATCTGCAAAGCGGCGCCGATCCGTCCAGCTATATTATCGGCGGCTATATCCGGATTCCGGGCCCCGTCGATCCCGAACGCTTCGATCGCGCCGTCGCCCTGGTGGTCGCGCGCAACGACGCGCTGCGGCTGCGCTTTCACGAACGCGAGCCGCTGCAACGGTCGGACTTCACCCTCGACTCGCCGATGGCGCAAATCGACCTGCGCGGCGCGGCCGATGCCGACACGGCCTTGCACCGGCATCTGGAGCAGGAATTCCCAAAGCCGTTTGATCTCGCGGCACGCGGCTATCTGTTCCGCATCACGCTGATCCAATTCGACGCGCGGTTGTGGTACTGCGTCCTTAAATTCCATCACCTGATCGCCGACGGGATGTCGATCTCGCTGGTCTTCGATCAAATCTGCGAGGCCTATAACGGCCGTTCGGCCGAGCCACACCAGCCGCAATCCTACGCGGAATTCGCGCGCGACGACGCCGCCTATCTCGCGTCGCGCCGCTATCGCGCCGATCTCGATTATTGGCGCGAGCGCTTTCGCACCGTGCCCAAGGAAATTTTTCCGCTGCGTCCCGGCGCGGCGGGCCGATCCCCCGCTTCGTTCGCCGCCGCGGTCACATGGCAACTGCCGTGGCCGCGTTATCAGGCGCTGATCGACAGCGGCAAGGCGCGTGGCACTACCCCCTTCGCGGTCCTGCTCGGCCTTCTGGGCGCGACGCTGGCGCGGATGCGCGGCGAGACGGATTTGACGATCGGCGTGCCGGTGCTGAACCGATCCAACGCCGCCATGCGGCGCGCGGTCGGCATGTTCGCGGGCGCGATGCCGCTACGGTTGCGGGTCCCCCACCGAGCGACACTCGCGGAAATAGCCGCCATCGTCGCGACCCAGTTGCGCCGGGACTTTCGGCATCAGCGCGCGCCGGTCAACGCCATCGTCCGTGAGCTGGGACTGCCCCAGCGGGGGCGATGGCGCCTCTTCGATGTGGTCCTCTCCTTCGAGCCGAACGATTATGACGTCGCGATCGGCGGGGCCACGGTTCAGGCCTTCGGCCATGTCGGCGGCCACGAGGTCAATCCGCTCGCCGTCTATGTCCGGGAATACAATGTGGGACGCCCGGTATCGATCGATTTCGCATTCAATTCCGCGCATCTCGAGCGCGCGGACGTCGCCGATCTACAGCATCGTTTCGCGCTGCTGCTCGACGCCTATCTCGATAATCCCGATGCCCGCCTCGATACCATCGACCTCGTCACGCCGGACGAACGGGCACGTTTGCTCGGACCGTGGTGTGGCTCGGAAGGGGTTGGCGACGATGACCCGGGATCGGTGGTTGGGCTGTTCCTGGCGCGGGTATCGGCGCGGCCGGATGGGGTGGCGGTGGAGGGCGATGGGGTATCGCTGAGCTATCGGGAGCTGG
>Ga0208357_1000590_pt1 | contig 28705 bp, 29 predicted proteins | sample NGESurdeep092012_6_FD_184487 | JGI IMG/M metagenome (GOLD analysis project Ga0208357, IMG submission 184487) | Arctic peat soil microbial communities from Barrow, Alaska - NGEE Surface sample F52-2 deep-092012 (SPAdes) | ecosystem: Environmental > Terrestrial > Soil > Wetlands > Peat ...
TTCGCCCCGAAGGGGTTATCCACAGGCTCGACGCGGCAGGTGTCGAGATCGAAGTAACCGATGTCGTAGTGCATGAAGCTGACCTGCCAGATGTCGTCCTCCTCTTCTTTCACGCCGACGTTTTGTCCGGCGAACACTCTACTCAGATTGATCTTTTTTCTGCCGAGGCAGATGCGGCCGCATTGCGTGACGGTCACGGTGCGATCGTGCAACGGGTGCCGCAGACGATGTACAACCGCGCCCTTCGGGTATAGGCTAGCATGACCTAGCAGACGGTCGATGGAGAACGCGATCCGGCGGCCTTACGTCACTGCGGAGGACTCAATCGAGGTAGGATTGGGAAGCTGGTAGCAAACGAGGTGCTGAAATGACCGGACCGACGAGACGAGCACCCACCGAAGCCGACATCGAGCGTGTTCTCGCCGCGGCAAAGGCGGCCGCTGAACAGGCTGCCGCCGACTCTCGAGTCAGGCGCAAGGAACTGCTGGCTGACCTGTCCGGAGCGCGACGCCGGAAGGACGCCAAACGCAAAATTCTCGCCGGTGCCTGGCTGTTTGACCAAGCAGCCAGGCACACCGAGCTGCACGCCAGGATGATGACAGGCTTGGGCACCTGGCTCACCCGCGCCTTTGATCGGGCGGCGTTCGGGTTGGCCCCGCTGTCGCCGCCACCGGAAGCAGCAACCTCGCCACAGTAGCGCTATCATGAGAGAGGGCACGATCCATGCGAAAATTTCCATTCGTGATCTTTTGGCTGGCGTTGTTGTGTGCGTCGCAAGCCCCAGCTGGCACGGGGAGTAAGTTCGGCGGCGTCAAGCCCGTACCGCAGGCGCATTACAGCTTTTGCTGGGACGAGTCCGCAGGGCCAAAAATCGTCTATTTCAGCGCCGTGATGACTTGGCCGCCGAGCCTCACCCTCCCCCCCGAGCTCAACGAACCCTTCTCGAGCTATCTGATCAAGACTTACGGCGCACACCCACGCTTACCCGCGTGCCGGACCTGGCCCTCCAAGGACGACGCGGTCGCCCTAAAGAAGCAGCAAGACGCTGAATACGTCGGGAGGAAGTGGAAAATCGTCGAAACGAACTGGGCGGGGACTGGCGTCCCGGGTGCGGCTTCGTCTCTCGCCACGCCGCCTGCCGCGAATGCAAACGCTCAGACTTCGCCACCGCCTGCGGCGCAGGCCGTTACCGATACGGCCAAAGAGCAAGCCAATGGGCAGATCAAACAGGCTGGGCAAGAGCTGTTCAACAAGCTGTTGCAGCACTGATTGGCAGGTCTACGGCGTACCGGTTTTGCCCGACCACGACCGGAAAACGGCCCCGTAGAAAGGCCCAGGAGGCGCTGGACGGGAAGGGCAGGTACCTGACATCACCCGAAACCGGCGCGGCACCGGCAGCACCAGGAACACGTCGAGAACGTTGCTGCCAACTACGTAGCTGAAGAGAAACCGGACCGGACCAGGCGAAGGGGTGAAGCGTGACTGGCCCTGACCCAGAACCACCCCTCAACGCCGGACCCATCAATCGCTTGAGCGATGCGACGGAACGACGCGGTCGCGAGTGTCGGCTTCCAACGCCACCCGGGATACGGCGGGGACCTCACCCACCTCACCACCCCCCGCTCCCCCTCAGGGGGCGGGGGGTGGTGGCGTAGGTCTTGCGAGCAACGCGCAAGCTTAGTTTTCCGCCTTTCGCATCCTCTCCACCGTCGCCTCACTTTCATTGGGCGACTGTTCGGCGACAATTACTTTTGCCGGCCTCAAGGTCACGCCGTCTTCATGCCGGAGCCGATTGGGCAGTCTGCAAGCTCCCCCCAACCTTATCCCGGGCTCGAAGTTCATTCTCGGTTTTGACATCGCTTCGATACCTTTCGACACTTCATCAGCGGTTCACTTGCGTTCGTCTCCTCGATCCGCACCTGACGGAGTCTTGCTCCGCATTTTCCATAAAACGCTATATATTGGCCACTTAATTGGCCGTTTTATCGACGGAGTCTGTCATGTCAAAACTGTGCGTCCGTGCTTTCTCCGTGTCCCTCGACGGCTACGGCGCCGGACCCAACCAAAGCGGTGAGAACCCGCTTGGCGTGAACGGCATGAGCCTTCACCAGTGGGCGTTCAAGACACGCACCTTCAGGAAAATGTTTGGCCAGGAGGGGGGCGAGACCGACATCAACGAGGAATTCGCTGCGCGGAGCTTCGAAAACATCGGCGCATGGATCATGGGTCGGAACATGTTCGGACCGATCCGTGGGCCGTGGCTGGACGAGAGCTGGAAAGGCTGGTGGGGCAGCAATCCGCCGTACCACGTGCCGGTCTTCGTGTTGACACACCACGTGCGCGATCCGATCGTCATGGAAGGTGGAACGACTTTCCATTTCGTGTCAGACGGCATCGAATCTGCGCTGCAGCAGGCGCGCAATGCCGCCGGGGGGAAAGACGTCCGGGTCGGCGGAGGCGTCTCGACGATCCGGCAGTATCTGCGCGCCGCTCTGATTGACGAGATGCACTTCGCCATGTCGCCGATCTTTCTCGGCGCGGGCGAGGCTCTCTTTGCCGGTCTCGACCTGCCTGCCCTCGGGTATCTGTGCACCGATCGCGTTTCGACACCCGATACCACGCATCTGATCGTGACGAAACAGCGATAACACGTCGCCCCCCCGAGGCCTCGTAATCGGAGCTCGCAGCGTGACGTCGCTTTACCGTGCTCGCGAGCAACATGGCTGTCGTTACGACGTCCCAATGCGGGAGACATTCTGCAACGTCTTTGGGTCGGCAAGCAGCGCCGCAAACTCGTCTGCCATATGAATGAAGCGCTTATCTGCTTACGAAACGTAGTCGGCCGCGAATCGTAATTCACGAAGTGGTCGCACCCGCTTAATCGATTCTTGATACAGATCGTGCGCCTTATACGCCGCAAGTTCTGTCTCGTTGTCGAACTCACCGTAAACGACGACATCAATGTCGTTGCCAAATTGGTCGGTCTTTCGATTGCGAGCGACCTCAAGCTTGCGCGCATGTGGGATCGCCGTCAGAACCGATAGCCCGTCCATCATTTGGTCGATGTGGGCTTTGTCCTTCGCGGTAAACAGAACGATATGACGTATCATCGCTAGCCTTAGAGTTGAAACTGGTAGCCGGTGTCTGGAGCGCGCTGCGCGCTTTCCCGGAGATCTGGAGTAAGACGCCATTGGTCGTCGTACTCGGTTGACCTGTCCGGGGACTTCCAGTCCGGGGTAATTGGGGCCTCACTTCAAAGGATGCCTCCAGCGCAGTCCCTCGAACCGGCTGAAATCCCTGTCAGTGGTGATCCACTCGCATCCGGACTCGATGGCCATCGCGGCAAGGTAGGCGTCAGGGATTCGATTGCCTTTCGCATCGGCATCTGTGCAGAGGGAACAGAATATTTCCCAGTGACGACGACCCGGAATTATTGGCACACAATTGGGCCGGTCACGAAGTTGCTCCACAAAGGCGATTGCATCGGCGAAAGGCGTCGGTCTTAAGAAGATTTTCGGATGAGTCGTGATCCTCAAGAATCCACTGAGCACGAGTTCGGAGAGCCCATATGACTCGTCGCCGTTGACGAGGTCTTCGAGCCAGCTCAGGCAGTCGGCGTGAAGGGCGGAGTCCTCTCGATGTGCGTAGACCAGCACGTTCACGTCGGGAAGCAACATCTCAAGAGCCCATCATGTCCAGCAGAGACGCGTTGTCGTCCAAGTCCACGCCGGCCCGTACCCCCTCACCTTTAAAGGTTATCAGCCGAATTGGTTTGATCTTTGTGGGGGTTTCTCGACGCGCGAGTGACTCCCGTAGCGCATCTTCGAATAACGCATTCAGTGTCCTGCCGGTATCCGCAGCTTGTCGCTTCGCCTTCGCAAGCAGGTCATCGTCAAGGCGAATAGTGGTTCTCATGCATCAAAGCATACGGATGTAGCATCAATATGTCTATTTCCGTGCTTGATGGGATACCCGTCGGTAAAAGGGGCGAAAAGTGCGGTCGGGCTAGCGCGTCAGTCGATTCTGGAAACATACTTTACAACCGCACGGCCGTGCGCCGATTGCCTTGCCTGTTGTGCTCAGTTGCGGGCCCCAGGCAAGCTCCCCTAGATGCCCGTCCGGATCGTGAAGGCAGCCCGAATGGTCGCCCCAAAAGCGACTCTGCGCGGGATCCGTGACAACAACCCCGCGCTGGGTTCATTTGCCGCGTGATTGCGTCCGGCTTCATTTTTCGAGGCAACAATATGACGTATCGAAACCGCACCCGAACGCTGAGTCGTTGCATTGATCTTCGCGTCCTTGGAAAGCGAAGTGTTGGGAAAGAGGGCGAGACTCAGGCCGTGATTAAATGTAAGAAACCCTACGGAGCCATGGTCGAACTTCTGACTCATGATTTCCTCTGCTGGCAGTTCTGACCCGGGGCGATAAAAGGCGAGCGAGCGATCCAGATCCTCTACGCCTCGCGTAAGGATTCCTACCTCTGGCACATATCTGTCCCCTGCTTGAAGCTGGCGCTGCCTCTCATTGACCACGGATTTCATGGCAACTGCGGCTGCGCGACGCGCGAGCACGATTGCATAGTATCCGGCTAACGACCCAACGATTCGTGAAGGACGTAATCGGTATTGGAAGGTGGCGGCGACGTGCTTACAAAAGAGTGTTCGGCCTAAGCTCCCATCGTCTGCCCGAATGCCGGACTTGTCCCAATGGAGCCACCGTGGCGATCCAGAGCTTCGTCAAGAATCCCGACAATATTCGAGCCGTCCAGGGCTCGACCCGAGGCAGTATTCGTGGAGGGGTGAGTGAAACCCCGGCTCCGCGAAGAGGTCTTCGGGGAGCCGGAGGTTTTGCGGGTAGGGATTGTTTTACGTACGACGACGGGAGAGCCAAACGCCGACCAGTCCAACACTAAGAAGCGCGAGCGAAGCGGGTTCGGGGACGCTGTGGCCTCCTCCGCCGCCGATGCTGCAACCTGTACCACAGGACAGTCGATCGACCAACTCGTATTGCGATACAAACAGCGTGCCATTGCTCGTATCCGGTGAGACAAAGTCGCCCCGCGATCCGCCGCTGGCAATGATATCTTCGACCCCGAGGGTCGGATTTATCAGTCCGACGGTGCCATCGTTATCGTTTACGACAATGTCGCCGTTAAACGTGCCGCCACTGATCACCCCTGTCCCGTCGGGGCTATGGCCGTTACCCGAATAGGTATGGAGCAGGGTACCCGTCGCGATGTCGTAGGCGAGGATATTGCCGCCGACTTCGACGTAGGCCTTGGTGCCGTCCGGCGACACGGAAACGCCATCGGGAAAGAGGCCACTGACAATCGTGCGGAAGGTGCCGGCCACGGGATTGATATCCACGAGGCCGCTTTCGCTTGCAGAGAGGATGTGTCCGTTGCTTGGATTACCCCACATACCCAAAAAGTCTGAGAGGCCCGCCGTCTGTAGGCCCGCGATCGGGGTAAATGTGCCGTCGCTGGCGAAATGTTCGTAGGTGCCGCCAAAAAGTTGGGCGCCGTATACCTGTCCTGCCGCTGTCGTCATGGCCCAATTGGGGTTGCCGGTTGTAAACGTATACGGCGTCGCGCTCGTCGCACTGGCCAATGTTTGGCCATCGACATCGTTAAAAGTGTAAATCCTGTCGCTACCCATGCTGCCGGTAATCACCTGCCCATTGGGAGCGATGCCCTGAGCGAGCGGACCGTAGGTGCCGCCAAAATTGTAGCCACTGACAAAGGTCGTTAAAATGAACCCATCGGCAATGCCGTCGGTGGTGAGGGCCAAGGTTGCATGGGCCGGACTGGAAACGGTCAGCCCGGCGGCCAGTGCGATGACTCCGGCCCGGGCGACTGCAGAAATTCGAAACATGGGACCCTCTCTTTCCTGTAGGAATTCCGAGTGACGAACTGGGATAAACCCCAAGCGAAAGATGTGCCAAACTTTAGAAATCTTGATCTTTCAGGTCCTTATGTGGCGCGACCGTGCGCGGTTGATCAACAAATGTAAACAATTCTGACATTCGAATCGGTGAGGCCCCACATATTTCAATGCGATAACGCGCCCTTTTCTTCGTGCTGAGATAAACGCTTCACCCAAGAGCGGGGCATCCGTTTCGTCGATTCCCTTGCGCGTCTCCTGGCAAAATCGAGAGCCGCGCCGGTGCGCCAATTGTCGAGGCGCGATCCGGCGCGGAACCCCAAAAAGCGGGCGTTGCCCAAGCGTAGTAGTCTTTTAAACACTGAATCTGTCCTCCTTTGCGCTCGCCGCACGATGAAATGACCTCAACGCACCCCTTGACACGCTCTGCCGGGTTACCTTTCCCGGTCGTGCCCTCGCCTTTGACGCCCTCCCATCAGGAGAGTACGAAAGACGATTTGCGCCGGAAACTGAAGGCGCAATTGAAATCTCGCAATGCCGTTCTCATTGCGCATTACTACGTCGATGCTGACCTGCAGGACCTCGCAGAGGAGATGTCAGGCTGCGTCGGCGATTCCCTCGAGATGGCCCGCTTTGGGCTCGAGCATCCCGCACAGGCGGTTGTCGTCGCGGGCGTTCGATTCATGGGAGAAACCGCGAAAATCCTGAGTCCGCATAAGCAGGTCTTCATGCTCGATCTTGACGCGACCTGTTCCCTGGATATTTCGTGCCCGGCCGACGAATTTTCGGCTTTTTGTGACGCCCACCCGGAACGGACGGTCGTCGTCTACGCCAACACCAGCGCGGCTGTGAAGGCGCGCGCGGATTGGGTTGTCACCTCGAGCGTCGGTTTGAAGATCGTTGCTCATCTGCATCAGCATGGACACAAGATCCTGTGGGCGCCAGATCGACACCTGGGACACTACATCCAGAGCCAAACGGGCGCGGATATGCTGCTGTGGCAGGGCACCTGCATCGTGCATGATGAGTTCAAGGGCGTCGAGCTGGAGCTGTTGCGCCGGGAGCATCCGGATGCGAAGGTTTTGGTTCACCCGGAGTCACCGCAAAGCGTCATCGCCCAGGCCGATGTGGTCGGGTCCACGACGCAACTGATCGCCGCCACGCGTTCGCTCGACGCGCATCGGTTTATTGTCGCGACCGACAACGGCATTCTGCACAAGATGCGGCAGGCCGCACCCGGCAAGGAATTCATCGAGGCACCGACTGCTGGCGCGTCTGCGACTTGCAAAAGTTGCGCCCATTGCCCCTGGATGGCGATGAATAGCCTTTCGGGGCTTTCCAACTTGCTCGATCAGATCGAACATGGGCACAGCCCGGCGGAAATTGTCGTCGACGAGAAAGTTGCGCAGCGTGCCCGTCGCTCGATCGGGCGCATGCTCGATTTCTCGCGCGGATTGACGGCGCCCAGTACCTTTTCAGGTGCTGGATCGCAAGGTTTTGGCCCCGCATGACCGCTTTCGAGTCACCCGTGGGAAATGACGCGTTGGCGACGGCCATCGATGAGAATGTTCGCAGAGCTTTGGCCGAGGATGTGGGATCGGGCGACCTGACCGGCCAATTATTGCCAAAGGATCTGCGCGTGACCGCGCGCATCAGCGCGCGGGAACAAGCGGTCCTGTGCGGCGTGCCTTGGTTCGAGGCGGTGATGGCTGAACTTGATCCCGGTATTCGTATCGACTGGAGAGTGCGCGAAGGAGAATTCACGGAATCCGGAGCAACGGTTTGCGATCTTGCCGGGCCTGCGCGCCTCCTATTAACCGCCGAGCGGACAGCGTTGAACTTTCTGCAATTGCTGTCGGGTGTCGCGACATCAACTCGCCGCTATGTCGACGCAGTCGCAGGGACGGGGGCGTCGATTCTGGATACTCGCAAGACGTTGCCCGGCTTGCGGCTGGCCCAGAAATATGCGGTTCGTGTCGGTGGCGGCCAGAATCAGCGGCTCGGACTCTACGACGGTATTCTGATCAAGGAGAACCATATCGCGGCGGCACGCGGGGTGTCCGCCGCATTGCACGCTGCTTCGACGCTCAATGCGAACGTGCCGGTCCAAATCGAAGTGGAGACCATCGAGCAGTTAGCCGAGGCGTTGAATGCCGGAGCAACCCTGATCCTTCTCGATAATTTCAGCCTTCCGATGATGCGAGAGGCGGTGGCGTTCAATGCTGGCCGCGCGTCGCTCGAGGCTTCGGGAGGCATCGAACTCTCGGCAGTGAGGGCGGTTGCCCTGACCGGGGTTGATCGCATTTCCATCGGAAGCCTGACGAAGGATATTCGCGCAACGGACTACTCCATGCGGCTCATCCCACCGGTGCAGCCGGCTTGAGGATGGTCGGGCTCGAAGTTGGCAGCGTTTCGGGAAAATCGCGCGTCGTGTGCAATCCACGGCTTTCGTGGCGATTCAATGCGCTAGCGACGATCAGCGCTGCAACTTCAGCCAGGTTGCGCAATTCCAGGAGATCGCGGTGTACACGGAATTTCGCGTAGTACTCGTCGATTTCACGACGTAACAAGGCGATACGGTGTTGGGCACGTTCGAGCCTTTGAGTAGTCCGAACGATCCCGACGTAATTCCACATCAATCGACGCAATTCGTCCCAGTTATGGGCGACGACGATGGCTTCATCGGGATCGGACACTCGGCTCTCATCCCACCCGGAAATCGTGTATTCCTCGCCCGTCGGTGTCGACAGGATGGCCTGTGCCGTCGCACGCGCCAACACCAAACATTCGAGCAGCGAATTCGACGCGAGCCGATTGGCGCCGTGCAATCCAGTGTAAGCCGTCTCACCGATCGCATATGCGCCCGCCAAATCGGTGCGCCCTCCCAAATCGGTTACCACGCCACCGCAGGTGTAGTGGGCCGCCGGCACAATTGGTATGGGGTCGCGCGTAATGTCGATGCCGAATTCGAGGCAGCGCGCGTAAATCGTTGGGAAATGTGTACGCACGAATTCAGGAGGTCGGTGGCTGATGTCAAGGTGCACGTAATCGAGCCCCGTACGCTTCATCTCGAAATCGATCGATCGCGCGACGATATCGCGAGGCGCCAATTCGCCGCGCGCATCATGCGACAGCATGAAACGTCGGCCAGACTCCCCTACGGCTTGCGGCGGAAGCTTCAATAGTGCACCTTCGCCGCGCAACGCCTCTGAAATCAGAAAGGATTTCGCATAAGGGTGATACAGGCAGGTTGGGTGAAACTGAATGAATTCCATGTTTGCAACACGGCAGCCGGCACGCCACGCCATGGCGATGCCGTCACCCGTCGCCGTATCGGGGTTCGTGGTGTAGAGATAAACCTTACCGGCGCCGCCGGTGGCCAGCACCGTGTGTCGCGCGTTCACCGCGATCACCCGCCCGCTCTCCATTTCCTGGACGTAGACGCCGATGCAACGCGCCGGATTTGACCTGAGCGTGCTCAGGTCGACCGCCATGTGGTGCTCCAGCAGCGTGATATTGGCATGCTGGCGCACGCGCTGTTCAAGGGTGCACTGAACAGCATGCCCGGTTGCGTCGGCTGCGTGGATGATGCGGCGTTGGCTGTGTCCTCCCTCGCGGGTCAAATGAAATCCACGTTCGGCCTGGTCGTCTAGCGTGAAGGGAACACCCAGCTCAATCAGCCATTCCACCGCTTCCCGGCCACGCTCGATGATGAACCGGGTTGCTGTTTCGTCGCAAAGACCCGCACCGGCAACGAGGGTGTCGTTGACATGTTGGTCGCTGCTGTCGTGTGAATCCAAGACAGCCGCGATACCGCCTTGCGCCCAGTTGCTCGCGCCGTCGAGTAAGGACTGTTTGGTGACCACGACGATTTTTAGTTTTTCGGCCAGGCGTAACGCGAGTGATAAGCCCGCAAGGCCACTGCCGACGATGCAGACATCAAATCTAAGCGATTGAGGAGAAGGAAAAGTCATTGAAAATTCCGGAATCGGTCACAGCACATAGCATAGGCCACTCAACCCGAGGGCATCGAGGGCGTCTTTCGATCATAACCTGGACTTCAGAGGATCACCCGTGCGACGAGCGGCCCGCGCAACGCGTTACACACGATTATCGCCTGGGCCCGACGCAGGTCCTCGAGCGTCAACGCGCGTTCGGCGGCTTGCCACACCGGATGGTCGAGCAAGATGCCTCGCATGATACCGGGCAATATTCCTTGTTCGGCTGGGGGTGTCCACCACCTGCCATCTATGCGAAGAAAGGCGTTGGTACGCGCGCCTTGCGTCAAATATCCTTCTGTATTGTAGAAAAGTTGATCGAACGCACCGCGTTGCTCCGCTTCTCGCAAGGCGTGATCGAAATGGGCACGATGGCTGGTTTTGTAGCGTGCGAGAGCGGCATCGCCTTGCGGTTCTTTGGCGAGGACGAGGGTGACCGGCTCGGGGTTGAGCGGCGCGACAGGCGCGACCGAGATCTCAATCTGCCCTGATTTATTCAAATCGAGGCGTAATCGCCAGACGCCGTTGGGTTCCAGCTTTTTCACTTGACTCGAGAGTGCGTCAAGGAGGTTTGAACGATTCCATGCAAACCCGAGGGAAGCGCTACTTTGTTCCAGGCGAAACAGATGCCTGTCGAGATGACGGATGCCCGCTTCGCGCGTGGCGTACATGGTCTCGAAAAGTGAGAACCCTGGATCCAGGTCGGTGAGAAAGCGCGCCTTGAGGAGACATTCCTCGTATTCCTCCTCGGCTCGGCTATCGGCGACGATACCGGCGCCGACACCCATGCTTCCACGCGCGGGATTGAAATTGGCATCGAGCGTTACGGTCCGGATCGCGACCGAAAAGCAGAAGTCGCCGCAGGCCCGAAGTGGCGTGATCGAGGGAGGCGCCTCGATCCAGCCGATCGCCCCGGTATACAGCCCGCGCGGCGTGCTCTCAATCTCACCGATGATTTCCATGACGCGATGTTTCGGCGCCCCCGTGATGGATCCGCAAGGAAAGACTGCGCGCGCGACGTCCGCTAACGAGACATCGGCCCGCAACGTCGCTTCGACCGTCGAAGTCATTTGCAGCAATGCCGCGTGTCGCTCGATAGAAAATAGGGCCGGTACGCGTACCGATCCCACCTGGGCGACACGACTGAGATCGTTGCGCATGAGATCCACGATCATGACGTTTTCGGCGCGGCTCTTCGGGTCGCTTTGGAGACACGAGAGCGCAGCGTCACCGCTGTCGTCTAAATTTTTCTCGTGGGGCGGCGGCGCGGGGCTTGCAGCCGTACCCTTCATCGGGCGCGCCATGATCTGGCCGCCTTTGTTGCGCAGGAATAGTTCCGGCGAACACGAAAGAATATGGGTAACGCCAACGGTTTTACCATCGATCGCGTCGAATTCCGGTAGCGCGATGAAAGCGCCGTATCTTACGGGCTGTCGCGTGCGTAATCGGCGATAAAGTGCGACGGGTGAACCGAACGTATCGAAGTCGATACGATAAGTGTAATTTACTTGATAGCATTCGCCGTCATTTAGCGCGCGATGGATGCGATCTACGGCAACGTCGAATTGGGCACGATCGATGCTGCGGCGTACGTGCAGTATCCCCGCCGGTTGCCCTTCACGATCCATCGCGGCGAGCCATTCATCGGCTGCCGCCCGCGAAAGCAGAACCATGTGCCGAAACATCAGCACGCGGAGACCGGGGGACCGTTGCGACAGGACCGTGGAGTGCATTTGCGGAATCGCGCGCTGAGTGGCTCTCCACTCGTAATCGCACAGAACGAGCGCGAATAGACCTTCGCGCATCTCCTGTTGCACGGCGTCCAACATCCGATCGAGATCCCGGGTATGCGGCGCCGAATCGGACTTTGAACGGGGTTGATTTGCGCACCCATGCATATGCGAATATTCGGTGTACAAACGACAAGTCGGTTGTGTCGGTACGGATTCGCTGTCGTCGAGAAGGGCGCAAGGTTGCATCCAAGGGGCAATCGGAGCGCTCCGATTGACGGCTATCGGTGGCAAAGTCATAAAGTACTAATCGTTAGACGACGACGTGGGCACGCGCCGTCTGGGAAAGAAAAAGGCCAATATCCGTCGCGCGTGTTGGATCCGCCGGCGTCGGGGCAGAAAGGGCCCATTCACCATTGTGACGTAAGCATTCCCAGTCAACCGGTTGACCGTCGGATTTTGCGGCAGCGCAGCAGGCAGTTCCTAGTTTTCCCGTATTGCATAAATGTGACGATGGTGGGATTCTCATCCGAAATAAAATCTTGGTCGTAAGTCAATGTTCCGGCCGCTCGGGGCCCAGCATAACTTTTGAACAGTTAGAGGAAGCCGTCTGCCGGAGTTTGCTCGTCGTAGCCAGAAGCGTAAGCGGGTAAAAACGGTCGACACATCCCATGCCGCCCATAGCCCATGTTTGAACGGGGTCATCTACCAGGAGGAGAGACTATGCGACACAATCGAGCAGCTTACCGAATATTGGTGAACTTCAGGACGCTGGCGGCATGTTTGATCTCCCTGATGGGTATTTGGGGCGGCACTACCGCCTATGCCGAGGATCCGATTCGAATTGGTGTTATTGCGGAAGCGCAATCCATTGCGGGCGCCTCTATTCCACAAGCCGCTCAAATGGCGGCTGACGAAATAAACGCGGCAGGCGGCGTGAGTGGCCGCAAAATCCAAATCATCGCTTATGACAATAAGAGTTCCTCGACCGATTCCGTGCGCGCTTTCCAGCGCGCAGTCAGTGAAGACAAGGTCAACGCGGTGATTGCGAGTTATATCAGCGAAGTGGTATTGGCGCTCGAACCCTGGGCGGCCCGGCTCAAAATCCCCATGGTGACACCGGGTGCCGCGAGCAACGAAATCAGCAAGAATGTGCATAGCGACTACGAGCATAACAAATACACTTTTCATGGCTACCTGACTTCGGCGGCACTCGCCCAGGAGGTGTGCGATGCGGCTAAAGAGTTGTTGGTCGAGGGCCGTAAGATGAAGACTGCGGTCATCATGAGCGAGGACGCAGCCTGGACCAAGCCCTTGGATGTCGGTTACGAGGAATGCCTGCCGAAAGCCGGCCTAAAGGTTGTTGACCATATCCGGTTCTCACCCGACACCACGGACTTCACGCCGATCTTCAACAAAATCGAGGCTGCCAAACCGGACGTCATCATCACCGGAATCTCGCATGTCGGCGTTCAGCCGACGGTGCAATGGAAAACCCAACAGGTTCCGATCCCGATGATGGGAATCTCGTCGCAAGCGACCAACAGCACGTTCTGGAAAGACACCAATGGCGCCACCGACGGCGTACTGTATCAAGCGGTGTCCAGTCCGGACGTCGCGGTCACCGCCAAAACGATTCCCTTCGCCGAGAACTTCAAGAAACGCTTTGGCAACTATCCGTCATATTGCGGCTATACAGCGTATGACGAGGTCTACTATATCGCCGATGCGATCAAGCGAGCGGGTTCGACCGACCCCGACAAAATGGTGGCTGCGCTCGAGAAGACGGACTGGATCGGTACTGTAGGCCGCGTCCAGTTCTACGGGAGAAACGACCCGTTTACGCATGCGATCAAGTACGGCAAGGACCTGACGGGACTGATTCTGCAGTGGCAGAATGGAAAACAGGTCACCGTCTGGCCGCCCAAGTTGGCGACCGGCAAGATCACATTTCCCGCGTTCATAAAAATTAGCGCGGCAAATTGAATGGAATGCGAGGGGCCTGCGGGGTAATGACCTTGTGGCCCCTCATCGGACGCCAGTTGCGTGACTGATGTCCAGGAGCGCTGGGCATGATTGTTTGGCAGATCCTGCTCGACGGTTTCGCCATCAGTGCGTTATATGCGCTCGGTGCAATCGGGTTCACCCTGATTTTTGGTGTTTCCGGGGTGCTCAATCTGTCCCATGGCGCGCTCATGGTTCTGGCCGCGGTGGTCGCATGGGCCACCGCAGCCGAATGGGGTATCGGCAGTTTCGCAGCCGCCATCATGGGCGTTGCGGCTTGCCTCGTGGCGTCGCTACTGACGTACTTCGCGGTTGTGCGGCCGCTTCAAACAGCGCGCGCTATCCCGAACGAAGAGCGTGAGATTTTTGTGCTCACGGGAACGTTGCTATGGGGCATCCTTATTCAGGAATTGGTGTCCTATTTCTTCACCTCCAACGCCAAAGCCGTAGAGCCTCTGCTGGAGGGTGTTTTTCGGATCCATGGCGTACGCATCCCAACGAACGAGATTTTTACCTCAGCCATCTGCTGGCTCGGCATTGGTCTCCTATGGCTGCTCGTGAACCGCACCACGCTGGGAAAGGTGGTATTGGCTGCATCCATGAATGCCCGTGGAGTGACACTTCTGGGCTTCGATCTCTCGCGCATCTACATTGCGGTCTGGGCCATCTATGGGATTCTTGCTGGCATCGCGGGCGTGTTGCTTGGAATGTTTCTCGGCGTCAGTTCATACAGCGCCGCGCCGCTCATGGCGAGTGCGTTCACGATCGTCGTGTTGGGCGGATTGGGGAGTATCTCGGGCTCCCTCATTGCGGCTTACGCGGTGGGCTATCTCGAAACACTGACTGCGTATTTGATATCGCCGGCTTACCGTTCGATCCCGTCGTTGATCCTTTTGATAGTCGTAATGTACGTTCGGCCGCGCGGCATCCTGGGGCGTCGCTAGACACGCGTCATGAAAACATTTCTGCGCTCACCGCTGTTGTGGCTCTCTTTGGCTTTTTTGGCAGGTGCCTGCACGCTGCCTTGGTATGTCACGACCTACGTATTGGGCTTGATGACGATCGCCTATTATTTTGGTGTTTTCTCGATGGCTTGGGACTTGATGTTCGGCTATGCCGGTGAAGTTAATTTCGGTCCGACTTTTCTGATCGGTTTGGGGGCGTATACCGCGGGAATTCTGGATAATCGCTACGGATTACCGATCGCGTGGTGCATTGTTGCCGGATCTGCCGCTGCCGTAGTCGGTGGCGTGGCACTTGCCCTTCCTGCGCTACGGTTGCGTGGGCCTTATTTCGGATTAACCACCCTGGTTGCCGTTCTCCTCCTTCAAAGTCTCATTGTTGTTTCCGCAGATTTGACGGGGGGCGAGATTGGGCTGACCGTGCCGGATGTCATGGCCGTAGACGCAAAAACGAACTACTTCATCGGCTTGGGATTCATGACATTCTCGGGGCTGGCGTTGCTGGCGATCACGCGTTCTCCGCTAGGGCTCATTCTGGAAGCGATCGGACAAGATCCGGTTGAGGCTGCAGCGTTGGGCTTTAACGTGGCCAAGCACAAACTCGCGGCATTTTGCCTCAGTGCCCTGTTCTCCGGCATGGCCGGAGCGTTTCTGGTGTTCTATATCGGCACGGCTTCGGTGGGGTCCCTCATCGACGTCTCCGTCGGCGTTCAGGTGATCATTGGCGCTGTGCTCGGGGGGCGTCGCACGATCGTGGGATCCGTCCTTGGCGCCGTATTCTTGATTGCGGCCGGCGAGCTCCTGCGGCCCCTGGGAACCCTCAGCACCTTCGTCGTTTCCCTGGCCGCACTTGTGGTCATTATGATCGCCCCCGGTGGACTACTAGGACTGCTTTTACGCAGCGGGCGGCGTCAGTGAATTCGGTCGCTGCCCCGGCTCGCTTGGAGGTTCGCGGCTTGGTTCGCCGCTTTGGCGGCCTCGTTGCGGTGAACAATATCGGTTTCGATTTGCGGTCTGGCGAGATTCTCGGTCTTATCGGACCGAATGGTTCGGGCAAGTCAACCGTCATGAAGTTGATCATGGGGATCGTTCGGCCTAACGCCGGAACGGTCAAGCTCGATGGGATCGCCATCCATGGCTGGCCATCTCATCGTATCGCGCGAGCAGGCGTTGGGATCGTGTTTCAGCATTCGCGTCCGCTGCATCGTCAAACGGTGCTCGAGCATATCAAGCTCGCTCTCCTGCCGGACAGCCTGTTCAATCTCGCTGCAAATGCGTCGGTCGAACCGCAGGCCCGGGAAATCGCGGAACGAGTGGGTTTGGGCGCCGTTATTGACAGACGTCCGGGAACTCTCGCCTTCGCCGATCTACGGCGCATGGAAATTGCCAAATCCATCGCGCGTGACCCCGCCGTGGTATTGATTGATGAGCCATTTGCCGGACTGACGTCCGCCGAAGTCGCTCAGTTTTCCATGCTCATACGCCGGCTGCGCGAAGAAGGTCGGGCGGTTCTTTTGGTCGACCATAACGTCAAGGGGGTGGCCGCACTCGTCGATCGGGTTTTTGCGATGTATTTGGGTGAACGCGTGGCAGAAGGCAGCGCGGAGGAGGTCATGCGCGACGAAACAGTGCGACGCGTCTATTTGGGAGGAAGCCTCGAGGTTTCCGCCCGTCGCAAGCTCGACAGCGGCGACGCGCCCTTGCTTGCGGTCGATGAGCTCAGCGTGCATTACGGTAAGGCACAGGCGTTGGATCGCGTCTCTTTGACGATCCGAGAGCGTGAATTCGTTTCGGTTGTCGGCTTGAACGGGGCGGGCAAGACGACGCTTTTCAATGCGATTTCGGGGCTCGTATCGTATGTCGGAAAAATCCGCTTCGAGGGCGGTTCGCTGTCGACGTACTCGGCCGCAAAAATCGCACGTTCCGGAATCATTCAGTGTCCCGAAACGCGCGAACTATTTGGTGACTTGACCGTTGGCGAGAACCTTGATGTAGCGGGATTGCACCTGGCTAAAAGCGAGCGCAAGACGCAACTTGAGTGGCTGTTCGATTTGTTTCCTATTCTGAGGGCGCGCCATATGCAAGCGGCCGCCACGCTCAGCGGTGGTGAACAGCAGATGCTGGCGATCGCACGTTGTCTGATGACCAAACCGAGGCTACTGTTACTCGATGAGCCCACACTCGGCTTGGCACCTGTCATTCTCGAGCAGTTGTCCCGTGCTCTGGAGCGATTGCGGCAGACCACGGCACTTACGGTCCTTCTCGCGGAGCAAAACGTGACTTTCGCGTTGCCCCATGCCGACCGCGTTTATGTTCTGGAGCATGCCCGCATGGTGTGGGAGGGTGAGCCGGAACGCTTCGCCGCTGAAGCGGGCGAACACTATCTCTAATCGCGCACGGTAAGAACGTTGGATTCCGGCACGTGGTCTCCTCGCGTGCGATCGCAAAACGCGTTCGAAGCGTCCGACGAGCCGCGCATCGAAATCCTGGACGGCCGAAAGCACGGACCTTTGCTCTCCTTTAGCCCGATACCGGAATTTTTTGCCGGTCGGCCGGTCTCATAAGCTCTAGGGCGACCCTTTCGTCAAAAGTCCTGTGGGTATCTTTGATTCCAAGGAAATAAAATGCGCGTTGTCCTGTTTTGGAGCACATTGGCCATTCTCGGCATACCTGCACTGGCTTGCGCCGGCGTTGCGACCTTTCATTGTGATGCAGCGCCCGTCGATCGCTGCTATTTCATGATTCAGACGAGCACGGGTAGCGTCAAGAACCTGGCGCCCGTAGCGGGAGGAGAAGCTGCAATATTCGATGGCGCTTCAAAAGGCGACACGTACTGTCGGGCCGTCAATCACGAACCCGACAATGCGTCATGTGAGCGGCAACCCGTGCCGATGGATGCAGACTTCAGGAACCGGGTTATGCCGCAACAATGATTTGCACCGGTTGGTAAGGTCGTGGCGCGAGTTTCTTCTCGCCCAGGCATTTTATCCGAAGCATACGTGGTGAAGCTGACTCCTAGACAGCTTTCGGAAGCAAGATGTGCCGATCCACCTGGCCGATATCTCGCAGTCCGCAAAACGCCATCGTGAGATCGAGTTCATTGGCAATGATCTGCAGACATTTTGTCACGCCTTTTTCCCCCATTGCCCCTAGTCCATACAGAAACGAGCGGCCGATGAGCGTACCTTTGGCACCGAGCGCTACCGCCTTGATAACATCCTGCCCCGAACGGATGCCGCCATCCATCAATACCTCCACTTGATTGCCGACTTCCTGGGCGATGCTTGGCAAGGTAGCGATCGAAGAAGGCGCTCCGTCCAGTTGGCGGCCGCCGTGATTCGAAATGATGATTGCATCGGCACCGCATTGGGCGGCGATCTTTGCATCCTCGAGATCCATGATTCCTTTCAGAATCAGTTTTCCGCCCCAGCGCTTCTTGATCCATTCCACATCTTTCCAGGTGAGGGTGGGGTCAAACTGACTCGCGGTCCACTCGGCCAGTGAGGAGATATCGTTGACACCATGGGCGTGTCCAACAATGTTGCCGAATGAGCGCCGATGCGTCCCCAGCATATTGAGGCACCACCGTGGTTTCGTCGCCATATTGAGCAGGTTGCGCACGCTCAGTCGGGGAGGTGCCGTGAGATCGTTTCGGAGATCCTTGTGTCGTTGCCCAAGAATTTGCAAGTCGAGCGTGAGCATCAACGCGGAACACTTTGCGGCCTTGGCCCGGTCAATGAGATCCATGACAAAGTCACGGTCCTTCATGACGTAGAGCTGAAACCAAAATGGTCGAGTGGTGTTCGCGGCGACATCTTCGATGGAACAGATGCTCATCGTGGAGAGGGTGAACGGAACACCGAATTTTTCTGCAGCGCGCGCGGCAAGAATCTCACCATCGGCGTATTGCATGCCCGTCAGCCCTGTCGGTGCCAGTGCCACTGGCATGGCGACGTCTTGGCCGACCATCGTGGACTTCAAACTGCGATGTTCGATATTGACTGCCACACGCTGCCGTAACTTGATTTTCTGGAAATCGGCCTCGTTGGCGCGATAGGTACTCTCGGTCCAGGAGCCCGAATCCGCGTAGTCATAGAACATTCTTGGGGCACGCCTCTTGTGCAGGCGGCGTAAATCTTCAATGTTGGTGATAAGCGTCATAGGCGTTGGGATTTTGTGCACGGATTGAATGTCATATGGGTTTTACCTGAATTCGTGGCCGCTGACTATCCTGAAGGCGTCCGTGGACGGCCGTTTCACAATGCCAATAGCGCAGACGTTGGTTTCGTGTTTGACAAATGGACACTTATCACCGGCGGTCGATGCGCGCCAGGTGGGACAGGTCTGCATAAGGGGTAATTCGATCCGAGAGCGTTGGCCAGAATGGAAGTCACGAAAAGGCTAACCTCCAATTTTTGTGGAACGGCGCGCAAGCGTAAAATTTCGAGGAGCAAAAACAATGAATGCAGTCAAGATGCTAGCGGCTGGATTGATTGTAGCGGGAGTTCTCGGATTGGTTTACGGGCACTTCAGTTACACCAAAGACTCCCATGAAGCGAAGGTAGGGCCCATCGAGTTTTCGGTAAAAAATGTCCAGACGGTGAGCATTCCGACCTGGGCCGGGGTGGCCGCGATCGCCATCGGCGCCGCGCTCTTGGCATTTGGTAGTAGAAAACCCTAACGTTGCTCTGGCCGAAGGCAAAGAAGCCACAGAGCCGCGACCGTGTAATTTTCGATTCGCCAAGGTGGCCCGCAGGGTGTCACTCCGGTGAGTTTGCCGAACGCGCCCCCCGGGAGAAATGCTCGGGGGCCAGCACCGGACTGAGTACTTTGGCTCCCCCGGCACCTGATGTTTCAGAGGTGACACGCCGAAACGAAGCTTAAGATATTGAGTCGCTCTCCGATATGCAAAGGGTGTAGGCCGCAGCCTGTTGACTGGCCGGATTATGCTCGATTCTGCGGAGGGCGGGGGGTAGCGTCTGGCGCCGGAGCAGGGCAATAGAGTCCGAAATCACGAACTTGCGCAACGATTAGAAAATTCAGGGGTGACGAAAGGTTGGCGAACATGAAAACGAGTCATCGGCTCACCCTCATTTATGCATGCGGGGTTGTGCTCATCAGCACCATCGTCGGATATGTGTTCGGCCGACTCCAGAATGCCTCTGGCCATCCGGCCACGCTTTTCGTCGTTGTGCTGGGCATCCTCGTATTTGTGTCGGTGGCCTCGGTCATTGTTGCTCGGTTCGTCAATCAGCCCTTGGAGCACGTCCTCACACGACTGGATGGGATTCGGAGAAACGATCTCGTTGCGACTCCTGAGAGCCACTTTCATGGCGCGATGGGGCCGCTGGTCGCTGCGGTCGGAAATGTCGAAAAGGCCTTGCGCGAGCAGAGCGAACGCAATCAAGCCGTGATGCAGGACCTATGGGGTTCACGTTGGGCGCTCGACGTCCTTTCATCCCCTGTGTGCTTTGCAGACACCGACGGCATGGTTCTCTACATCAATCGAACGATGCACGAAACCCTCTGTCGTGACGAGGCGTCGTTTCGGGAAGAAACCCCGAGCTTTCAGCCGGATGCGGTTGTGGGCGGTCGCGTTGCCATATTTTGCGGCGGCGACCCCGATGCTGAATTGGAACGCCTGCATCGACTGGACGTACCCGGGAAGAGCCGACTCAAACTGGGTGGCCGTTCCTATGATGTGCTTGTCGCCCCGGTCCACGGCGAAGATGGGCATCGGATCGGATCGATCGGACAATGGATTGACGTGCATGAACAAGCCTTGGTCGAACGCGAGGTCAACAGCATCATTGGTGCTGCCAGCGTTGGCAACTTCGGGGGACGTATTGATCTTGCCGGCAAGCACGGATTTCACCGGCAGTTGAGCGAAAGTGTTAATCGTCTCCTGGACGCGTCTGAAACCAGCCTGAAAGATGTGGGACGTGTAATGGGTGCGATTGCCGGTGGCGATCTGACCCAAAAAATGAACCTCGATTATGAAAGCGGTGCCCTCGACCTGACTCAACAGTTTAAAAACTATTTCCCGGGCCGGTTTTCGGTCGACAAGGACCAGCGTGTCCAGGTGAAAGGCTCGATGACACCTTCCCTGTTTGCGGGACGACAGCTGTTGAATTCGAACTTTGACATCGTCGATCATTTCACCCGAGTCACGGGTTCCGTCGCGACCATATTTGTGCGCGACGGAAGCGACTTTGTCCGCGTCACTACTTCAGTGAGGAACGAAAGCGGGGAGCGGGTGATCGGGACCAAACTCGATCCGAAGCATACCGCTTATACGCGCAATGTGAATAGCGAGAACTTTTTGGGCATGGCCACGCTGTTTGGTAAAGACTACATGACCTGCTATGAACCGGTATCCGACGAATCGGGTGCCGTCATTGGTATCGTGTTCATCGGCTTTGACATGAGTGCAGAACACAACCTTTTCACGAAGCTGCGTGATGACTTGAGCGAGACTGTTGTCAAACTGACTGAAATCATCGGTCGGATCAAGGATGCCACCGTATCGATCCACGATGCCTCCAGGGAAATTTCGGCCGGCAATAACAACCTGAGCGAGCGCACAGAACGACAGGCCTCCAGTCTCGAAGAGACGGCCAGTTCCCTTGAGGAACTCACCTCGACCGTCAAACAGAACGCCGAGAACGCGAGGCAAGCCAATCACCTTGCAATTGGCGCATCCGATGTGGCGATCAAAGGGGGTCAAGTGGTCAACAAGGTTGTCGAGACCATGAGCTCGATCAACAGCAGTAGCAAGCGAATCGTCGACATCATCGGGGTCATGGACGGAATCGCGTTTCAGACCAACATTCTGGCCTTAAATGCTGCGGTGGAAGCCGCCCGCGCCGGCGAACAAGGCCGGGGTTTCGCGGTGGTGGCGACCGAAGTGAGAAATTTGGCACAAAGGAGCACCGCGGCTGCCAAGGAAATCAAGGAACTCATCGGTGACTCCGTCGGAAAGGTCAGCGCCGGCGCAAAGCTGGTCGATGAAGCAGGGCAGACGATGGCAGATGTTGTTGAATCGGTAAAATCCGTGACGGACATCATGGCGCAGATCGCAGCGGCGTCTGCCGAACAAAGTGCGGGCATCGAACAAGTCAATCAGGCGATCACACAGATGGACGAGGTGACGCAGCAAAACGCAGCGCTGGTGGAGCAAGCGGCTGCCGCTGCGGAAAGCCTGGAGGATCAGGCGCAAGGCCTCAGCCAAGCGATGGCCATTTTCAAAGTTGAAGAAAGCACGGCGTCGAACCCGACGACGGCACTGGCCGAACGGCGCTCGCCAGAACGCGCAACCAATGTCGCGCGTATCCCGGCACCAAAATCTCGACCTGCCCAGGGAAGTGGGTCGCGCTGATTCGATTCAGGTGGCGGGGGTGATGGGCGACGTCTCGGGTGCGTCCGCCCGAGAGAGACCTGGATCACCGTCACATGCCGCCACAGGCGGTTTAGGGCCGCCGGCCGCCGAAACCCATTCGGTGCATCAATCCGTCGCGTAGGATCCACTGGTGATAGAGGGCAGCGCACACATGCAGCCCGATCGCGACCAGCAGAATGATGGCGGTTGTAGAGTGAAGTCCGCCGAGTGAACGTCCCAGCGAAGAGCCGGTTTTGACCAACGCCGGCAGCTCGATACCCAACAGCGCGACATGCCAGCCTCGTGCAGACGCGTTGGCCCATCCCATAAGCGGTAGAGCGAGAAGAATGAGATAAAGGGTGAAATGTGTGACACGCGACATAAATTGCAGCGATGGCGAAATGGAATCGGGCGGCGCGGGGGTTGGCATGACCGCGCGCCAGATGATCCGGATTACAACCACGAGCAGAATGAACGTGCCACCCGACAAATGCCATCCGATCAACCCCACCGGCAAGGTGCCCTTGTGAATGTCCGGCATTGTCCACGCGATCGAGTATTGGACGATGAGAAGGGCGAGGATGAGCCAATGGAGAATCTTGGCGAGCAAGTTATAGGGCTGAAATGGGGCAGCTTGTCTCATGGGTAAACTTTAGAGGTTATTTCACGGCGATTGTGGTGATACTTGCGGCTGTTGCTCAATGTCAGTTTTACAATGCGGCCAGATGTCACTTCGCGCTTTCAGCCGAAGGCGCAATCCTACAGGCTCCATGGTGAACGCCAACCGTTCACGGACGGGACGACCATCGCGGGTAAAGACGCATTCCACTTTGAAATTCCGTAAAAGCATGGCAATGACCATCTTGATCTCAAGGAGAGCAAGATACCGGCCTGGACAAAGTCGCGGACCCGCCCCAAACGGCATCGAGACTCGGCGCGGTGACTCGGTGACGGTCGAGGGTGTTTTTTGGTCCAGCAGCCAGCGTTGGGGATCGAATTCGACCGGTCTAGAGAAGTTTCGCGCGTCCGTGGCCACGCGCCGCAGCAGAAGCAGCAACATCGTATTTTTTGGTACGGTCACGCCGGCAACAACCGATTCACGTTGCGCTTGTAAAAAGAGGATTGGAGCCACTGGCTTTAGGCGCATCGCCTCGTGGGCGCACGCTTCAACGTAATCGAGCCGGCTCGTCTGTTCCAATACGGTCGGAACTTCGCCATCGACCATCGCGTCGACTTCCGCTTGCGCCGTTCCGAGCGCACGCGGGTTCTCGTAAAGAAGATGGATCATCCAGGCCAGCGTATTGGCCGTTGTATCTTCGCCTGCGAGTAGCAGCGTCAGAATGTTGCCCGCGACGTCACGATCGTTCAATTCGGCGCGACCCGAATCGGGCGCGCCGATCATTGCCTCGATCAGATTTCGGGGGTGATCCCTCAGGGAAGGGTCGCACGCCATGCGCGCGCGCGCCTGCGCGATAAAATCCGCGACTGCTTCGTGAACTCGCGCCAAATGCTCCTTGAGTCGGCGATCGCGGGGAAATGCGATAAATCGCCAATAGGCGATTGGCGAGAACATGCGCTGCGCAATCATCGGAAAGATGGAATCTAGATGTTCCTGTATCACGTGATCACTCGACTCGAGCGTGTTCATGGATATGCCAAAGGCAAGCCCCGCGGTGACGTCGACCGTGTAGCGCATCAGATCCGCCTGGAGGTCGATCGATTCACCACGTTCGGCCGCCACTCGCCATCGCTTCATGAGGCGATGCGTGACTTCAATGAGCGAAGGGAAATACGATCGGATGTGGGCTGGATCGAGAGCCGACATAATCATCGGTCGCTGACGCTGCCAAGCTTCGCCATTCGACGTAAAAAGGCCGCTGATACCCATCTCGGCGCCGATCTTCTCCAATTTGGAGCCTCGGCTAAAGCCATCGGGGCGATCGCGTAACAATGCGCCGATCGTGTTTGCGTCCGCAATGGCGAACACCTTTATCGGACCCACTTTCAGACGAAAGTAGTCGCCATAGCGTCGGCTCCATCCCTCGACGATTTGATGAAAGCGTTCGGGCCGAAGTTGGAGCAGGTTGCCTATAAACGGCAGCGCAATCGGGCCGGGTAAATCCCCGATCCCTTTCAATGCAACGCCATCACCCACGCCCGCTGAAAATTCGGGAAAGTTGCGATCCATGTCGGTATCCAAAGATTGATGCGCGTACACGGACCCCATACCCCTCTGCCGAGGGTCAGTGAATCCGTAGAGGTCGGGTCAACAATTCAATCGTGCGCAAATTGTGCACTTTCCCAAAGGACCTCGCCTCGATGGGGCTTCGAAAACACGGGGCGTTCGTCAATGGACCCGCTGTTCTGGCGTACCCCAAAAGCGAGGATCCGGCATTCGGCCTTGGACGATTGGACCGCAACGCGCGTTGTCGGTTCTCTTGGCGGCCCGGATTACGCGCGGGTCAGATGTAACACGCTAGAATGAGCCGCCGCCGGCGCTACCGATTCAATTCTGAAGCGCGGCCTACCACGAGAAGCGTTGCCACCTTTGTACATTACTACTGACTCGACGAGCATAACGCGCCAGGGGCGTTTTCTGGCCTTCACGTTTAGCGGCCTGATCGTGCTCCTTCTGGTCGGAATCGGAATGCTCGTGCCTCTTTTCAGCGGCCTCCTGGCATTCTCTCTGGTGGTCGCAACCCGGCAGCAGATACGGCGGATGGGGCACGTCCCGGGAGCCAGCGTCATCGCGATCGCAATTCTCGCGGCAACGGCCGTGATTTCTGTGCTAGCCGTGGGCGCGGCACTCCATTTGATACTGCACGATGGCGCGGGTTTTCACGAACTGCTGGATCGCATGGCTGAAATCATCGCGTCGGCCAAGGCTTGGCTACCGACATCGATCGCGGCACTCATTCCTCAGACCGATGCGCTGTTCGACTCGGTGGGTGCGTGGCTACGGAGCCATGCCGCTGAACTGGGATCGATGAGTCTTGCCGCATTAAAGCAATTCGGTTACGCGGCAATCGGAATGTTCCTCGGCGCCCTGATCGCATTGCACCAGAGGTCCGAGGGCGACCGCGGCTTAGGTCCGGTGAGCACCGCACTCACCCAGCAAATCAGGTCGTTGCGTCTCGTTTTCTGGCGAGTTGCCACTGCGCAGGTCAAGATCTCCGGGATCAATACGATCTTGAGTGCGATATATCTGTTTGTGGTGCTGCCCAGTTTCGGTGTCCACTTGCCGCTGGCGAAAACGCTGACGACGCTGACTTTCGTAACTGGACTGCTACCGGTTGTCGGGAATCTTCTCTCAAACACTGCCATTACCGTCATCAGCGTGGGCTATTCGCTACCGGTGGGACTGGCCTCGTTCGCGTTTCTGGTCGCGATACACAAACTGGAATATTTTCTGAATGCACGAATCGTCGGAAGTCAGATCAATGCGCGCACCTGGGAAATTCTCGTCGTGATGGTCGTGTTCGAGAGGATATTTGGACTACGCGGGGTCGTGGTTGCCCCGATTTTCTATGCATGGCTCAAATCGGAATGGCATCTTTGGGATGGGCCGGCCAAATGCTCCGAGATTGCGTTGCAATCTGTCTCCCGGAGCACGACGGCGCATGAGGACGTCCGGGAGAGCGCCGAGTCAGGAGGGCGGCTTTGACTTTCGCTCTTGTTAGAGAGGGGGCAACTTGTCTTCGCTCGCGGTTGTCGGACCGGGCTCGGGTGCGGCCGGCGCGGGTTCCGCAGTCTTACGAATGCGCTTTTCTTCCTTTTTTGCCTTTTTGGCCAGGTCACGTTGACGTTTTGCGAATGAATAATTGGGTTTCACGATAGGGCGTCCTCCAGAAGTGAGCGCAGGGGCAATGTAGGTCTGAGAGAGTATGCCATCTTTCGTTCCGAGGCCCTCGTTCGGCGGTACGGCCAACTTCAGGCGTTCAAAGGTCTGTGGCATTTCATCGACACATTTTTCGGAAGGTTTTTGCGTTCGTCAATAAATTGACCTATACTGCCCACTTGATCGGACTACGGTGACCTTGGGGTCGTTCTACCCTTGGTAAAGGGTTTAGGTTTAGTCGGGATCCTTTCGCCACACCAACCTCTCGCGCTTCTTCCCGGTAAAAATCAGAATTGGCCATAGCGGCCGCGATTGGGCGAAGAAGGCCGGGCGTACTGCTCGGAACAGCGCTGACGTCATTCGTCCGGAATTCGATTTCACACTGACTTGCTCCGTACGGAGCCGCATGAATACATCTGAAGCGAAGAAGGTGCTGGAAACAGCGCTGTTGTGCGCTCAGGAACCCCTTACGGTTCAGGAGATGAGGCGTCTTTTCGGCGACGAATTGAGCGCCGATACGATTCGGGCATTGATCGATGGATTGCGCGAAGATTGGGCTGACCGCGGCTTGGAACTGGTTGCAGTCGCGACTGGATGGCGCTTTCAAAGCAGGCTCGAGATCTACGAGTACTTATCACGCTTGGCCCCGGAAAAACCCGCGCGGTATTCCCGTGCAACTTTGGAGACGCTTGCCATCATCGCCTATCGCCAGCCGGTAACTCGTGGAGACATCGAAGACATACGCGGCGTGACGGTCTCCACCCAGATCATCAAGGTCCTGGAAGACCGCGGTTGGATCGATGTGATCGGTCATCGCGATGTGCCAGGCCGCCCGGGGCTCTATGCCACCACCAAGGCATTTCTGGACGACCTCTCTTTGCGGTCGCTCGAGGAATTGCCGCCTCTTTCGAAAACTGGGAGTTTAGACGGAATGACTGTACCCACTACCTCGCCCCTTGAACAAAAGGTGATCGATTTTGCGCCGACTTCATCGCCATCCCTTGCGTAGATCCCGTCCGAAGGACGCCAACTCGAGTAGCGCCTTACCGGTTGCGCTCGCGCCAGCTGCCGATCCATCCCCTGCGGATGCCGAATCAGCTGCACCTACGCCGGGCAATTCGGCAACCGTGCGCCGGTCGCCACAGAAATCCCGTAACAAACGTCCTAAAGGCCCCCCTAGCCGTGCGCCGGCTGTCAGCGTGAGGCCGGTGCTGCGCGTCAATCATGAGCCATGGCGTCTGGAAGACGAGATCGCCGGAGTGGTGCCCGCGCCCATCGTCCCCGAGCCGGTAATCGAAACTGGCGCGGAAGGGGAGATCGATGCCGAGCTTATGCCGGACGTGGGTGCTGAAGGATTTGATGAAATCGACGACGAACTCGATGATCTTTCCGCCTTTGAAGATCAGCCGCCGCCCGGATTTGTGGATCACGGACATGCTCGCGTGCTGCGCAAGACGCCCCTGCGCAAACCCTCGAACGTTGTGGTTGATCCGGATGACACGCCCAAGCTGCATAAGGTTTTGGCGGATGCCGGGCTCGGGTCGCGGCGGGAAATGGAAGAATTGATCATCGCCGGACGGGTTTCTGTTAATGGCGAGCCGGCCCATATCGGACAGCGCATTGGACCCGAAGACCAGGTCCGGATCAATGGGAAACTCTTGCAGCGTCGCGTGGCGAGTCGTCCGCCAAGGGTGCTTTTGTATCATAAGCCGGCGGGTGAAATCGTCAGTCACGACGATCCCGAAGGAAGGCCCAGCGTGTTCGATAAGCTGCCCGTATTGCGCGGCGCGAAATGGCTGGCGGTCGGGCGCCTTGATTTCAACACGGAAGGGTTGCTTATCTTCACGACTTCGGGTGACCTGGCGAACCGTCTTGCGCATCCGCGCTACGGATTCGATCGCGAGTACGCCGTGCGTGTCCTGGGCGAACTCGACGATGAAAAACGCAAGCTTTTGGTCCAGGGCGTTGAATTGGAAGATGGGCAGGCTTCGTTTTCCAGGCTGGAGCATGGCGGAGGCGATGGGGCTAACCAGTGGTACCACGTCGTGATCTCTGAAGGCCGTAATCGCGAAGTGCGACGCATGTTCGAAGCGGTCGGGCTGACCGTGAGCCGGCTCATTCGAGTTCGTTACGGTGGCATTCATCTGCCACGCACGGTTGCCCGCGGACACTGGGAAGAATTGGCCGCGCCAGTCGTGTCGCAGTGGTGCGGTGAACTGGGTATCGGCCGCGGCACCGCGGGTCGGACACCAGGACCGACACCTAATCCGGGCAGGCCGGGAGGACCCCGGCTTAACGGTAAACCGCCCCAAGGCAAGCGCCGGGGGCAGGGCCCGCGTCGAGCGCAGCCCGCAGGTCCGGCTCCAATTGCCAATGGAAATGAGTCGGGGACCGGCCGAAAGAATCCGGACGCGCCCCGGGGCAAGATCGATCCTTTGATGACCGGCCTGGGTTTTAGCCAACCCAACGGCCCCCGCGGTCGCAGCAGCGGGCCGCGTAAGCGTCGCTTTGGCTAGCCAAAGGACCGGTCGGTCCTTGCGACTTAGGAGAAATCCTTATATAATTCAAAGGTTAAATCTCCGGCGTTCGGGCACGACGCCGGCTTGAAAAGAAATATGGGCGGTTCGCCCATTTTTTTTTCCCGAAAATCCCTGACATTGCGAATGAATGCGGCGTTTGGGTGGATTGGGGCGCAAAAACGAGTCTGGAGCGAATGTCGGGTGCACACGGCGCAAAAAGTGGTCGAGACGGCCCTTTCCGGGTTGGGGTACGAACTTGTGGATCTCGAATGGTCCGGCGGGGGGCTATTGCGCGTCTATATCGATGCGCCGCACGGGATCTCCATCGAGGATTGCGAGCGTGCCAGCAACCAACTTTCGCATGTTCTGACTGTGGAGAACGTTCATTACGAAA
>Ga0208357_1000591_pt1 | contig 28698 bp, 26 predicted proteins | sample NGESurdeep092012_6_FD_184487 | JGI IMG/M metagenome (GOLD analysis project Ga0208357, IMG submission 184487) | Arctic peat soil microbial communities from Barrow, Alaska - NGEE Surface sample F52-2 deep-092012 (SPAdes) | ecosystem: Environmental > Terrestrial > Soil > Wetlands > Peat ...
AAGAAAAATTTTTTGATGATATACCAGTCAATAATCTTCATGCTGCCGCGAAAAAGTGAATAAAATGTTGTGCCAAAAGTAAATGAAATATCTCACCTTAATTTCATCCCGAAAGGTTAGCAAATGTTTTGTGAATTTTTTATCTGTGTTAAAAAAAAACAACAGCAAACAAACTTTTATAGAAGATCTCTATTTTAAAAATCATTTTTATTTTTTCTACTTATGCTTTTCCAGCTTTAGCATTGAACAGTAAACAAACTTTTATGGAAGATTTCATTTTAACTGGTATCTCTTCCTATGCCTGTTTTTTCCTTGATTTTGGAGCAATTAATTCATAAGAATTTTTTATAAAATTCTTCAATTGCTCTTTTGACAAAGTGCCATCAATGATAATAGTATTCCAATGCTTTTTATTCATGTGATAGCCGGGTAATACGCATGAATATTGTTCTCTTAATTCTATCGCAAAGTCAGGATCACATTTTACATTGAATTGCAAAGGTGTAGATGATAACGATACCAATAAAAATATTTTACCGTTAATTTTAAATACCAAAGTTTCTTCACCAAAAGGGAAACTTTCAGCAACATTTTTCAATGATAAAACATAATCTCTTAATTCTTCGATGTTCATAGTTCATTGTTCCTGGCTCTTAGTTGATTAGGATTTTGAGTTATTTGTTTGTTTACCGGGCACGTAGCTAAAGTCTGAATGCTTACTCCTTTTTTTCAGGCCGCAAAATCCCTATTAACACATTTTTCGTGGACAATAATAATTTTGCCGCAGCCTGGATGTCCTTTTGAGTCAGGGCATCTACGTACTTATTATAATTGATAAAATAATCAGGATTATCACCCGGGAAATTAAAACTTTGGAGCTCAGAAAGCCATGTTCCATTTTCTTTACTATTCACTTTATAAGCCTCTTCCCACTGTTTCTTTACCTTTTCAAGATCTTCTTTGGAAGGACCATTTTTAATCAGGTTTTGAATCTCAGCATTGGCGGCTTGCAAAAGAGTATCTACCTTTTCCGGACCACAAGGCAATTGCAAAAAGAAAGTATAATGAGAGTAAGGAATTTTTTCAAATTGAACAGGAATTCCGCCCCCATATATTCCCTGCATTTTTTCTCTTAAATTTTCGATGATCCGGATGTTTAAAATTTCGCTGATGGCCTGCGCTTTAAGATCCAATTCATCGGTATAAGGTATCGCCCCACTATAAATCCCTACTATCAGTGCTTTTTGCTCTTTTCCTTTATATACATTCAAATCTACTTTTCCCTCCACCGGGCGTAATTTATTATCTACATAATGAAATTCCCTGGAAGTAGCCGGAAGGCTTGCGATATATTTTTCTAATAATGGTTTCAATTCATCTTCACTGATACTTCCTACAAAAGTGAAATGCATTTCATTCGCATCTTCAAAATTTTCTTTGTACATCTCCATAATCCTGCTAAGATTCAACTCATCGAAATATTCAGGCTTGGGCACTGAAATTGGTGCCAATGGGCTATGGTGATACAATACATTGAATAAACTATCAATGAAAACTACCTGCGGATTGGCGCTTAAAAAAGCAAGCTGTGCTTTATTTTTTTGGATAAAAGATCTGAATAATGTAGTGTCTTCGCGTGGCGAGGTTCCATATAAATAAATCAATTGCATCATTGATTCTACATCTTTTATAGAACTACTGCCACTAAATCCATCAGAGTTGGTTCCAAACGACGGGCTCACGCTGACTGTTTTTCCGCTAAGCGCTTTTTTTAGATCAACCGGAGAAAAATCACCTACGCCCATGCTGCTGATAACCGGTATCATATATTCTGCGTTGTATTTATCGCTAACATCATAAGTATTCTTTCCGCCAGGCCTAATAGCGCTCATCAATATCTGGTCATTTTTGAAATTGGTTTGTTTTAAAGTAACCGTCACGCCATTGCTTAAAGTAAAATCGGTAGTTCCCAAAATGGCATTCTTCGTTGTTGATACAATTTTTCCAGCTACAGGCATTTTGGTTAACAACGTAGTTGAAATTGCTTTTTCTTCATAAGGTTTTATGTCCATTTTACTTACTTCGTTTCTTACTGCAAGAATTTCTTCATCTGTAGGTAAAGTCTTTCCTGCAGAAGGTTCTGTGCCTGTAAGCGCGATAAAAACATTGTTATTCTGGTTTATCTTAGATACAACGTTATTTACATCTTCCAGGGTTATCTGTGGTAATAATTCCTTATAATATTTATCTTCATTGGCTATGCCGGGAATGGGATCATGTGTTAAAAAATTATTGATATATTCTTGTACATAATCTGATGATTCAGTTTTGTTTTTCTCATTAAATGCCTGTTCCATATTATTAAGCATATCCGCTTTTATTCTTTCCAGTTCAGGCTTAGTAAAACCATATTTTTCTACTCTTGCCAATTCTTCTTCAAATGCTTTTAGACCTGTGAGACTATCGCTGTTTCCCGTTCCTATATAAGCCTGGAAAGATTCATAACCACGCGCGTCAGAACCAAAGCCGGTTCCTGCATATACAAAAGGAGGATTTTCTTTTTGGGTAAGCTCGCGCAAGCGCTGATTAAAAAGACTTGAAAAAATATCTTTGATCAAATCATTTTTATATTCTCCAAGTGTTACTGTTGGCTGTATTTTTTCGGCAGAATAATGAACCTGGTAAGAATAGCTCGTGGCTTCTTTATCGGTAACAACTTCTGCTACACTTTTTTGATACGGCGGCACATCAGCATATACTCTTGGCCTTTCATTTACCGGGTTTTTGTTATCACTAAAATATTTTTTTATCAAATCTTCTGCTTTGGCGGGATCAATATCGCCCACCACTATTACCGCCATCAAATCGGGGCGGTACCAATCTTTATAAAATTTCCTGAGCACACTGTAAGGAGCGTTTCTTACAATACTATCTATTCCTATAGGAAGGCGGTGGGCATATTTGGATCCTGCATATAATTGAGGATAGATTTTCTTATTGATCCTGTCCTGCGCTCCTTTTCCCAGCCGGCTTTCTTCGAGCACTATCGGACGTTCTTCATCAATATCGCTTGGCTTTTCAGTAATATTATGGGCCCAGTCTTCCAGTATCTGAAAACCCTTATCAATATTGGAAGGTTTGTCTGTTGGAATAGGAAGGATATAAACTGTTTCATCAAAGCTGGTATAAGCATTTAAATCGCTGCCGAAACCTACGCCTATGGACTGCAGAAAAGAAATGATATCATTCTTTTTAAAATGAGTAGTACCGTTGAAAGCCATGTGCTCTGTTAAATGCGCTAGGCCTTGCTGGTCGTCATCTTCAAGAATAGACCCTGCATTTACCACCAAACGCAATTCTACTTTTTGCTCGGGCTTTTTATTCTGACGGATGTAGTAAGTAAGGCCATTAGAAAGTTTACCGATTTTTACATTTGGGTCAATAGGTAATTTGTCATTTAAATTTTGCTGCGCAAAAAGAGATTGGGATGATAGAAGAAAAAAAGCAATAAAAAACCGCAGAAGTTTCATGTGAAAGATTTATTTTAATAATGTGACAAATATAATAGAGATAAGGAGAAAGGGGGTGTTAAAAAAACAAAGTTTTATATTTTGGAGATTAACTAAAGAAAAACCCTTACTAATTAAGAATGTGTCTTAAATTAAATCACAAATCAATAGTTACGTTTAAGCATTCCTGTTGTTTTAATAAAAAAGACAAAAGATGTCACAGTAAACGAACAAATAGGAATGATTTGTATTTCAGGGAAACAAAAAGCGGGCTATATATCGGTCTTAAATTGTATTTCTTTTACCAGTTTCTTTGTGTCATTAAAGAAATAATTATTATTGCAATAAAATTACAACGCGAAACTCTCTCACATTTACAGCTATAAATAAATTGCCAAATCTTATATGCAAACAACCCGGTTAGTTACAAAACCACACTACCTTATTCTCGACGGACTGCGCGGTGTAGCGGCGGTAATGGTAGTTGCTTTTCATCTTTGTGAGGCACACTCTGCAGGCCCTCTTTTCCAGGTAATAAATCACGGCTACCTGGCGGTGGATTTCTTTTTCGTATTGTCCGGTTTTGTAATTGGCTATGCCTACGATGACCGATGGAACATGATGAACCTTCGCAGTTTTTTTAAACGTCGTCTTATCCGCCTTCAGCCAATGATTGTAATGGGAATGATTATCGGAGCGATTTGTTTTTATTTCCAGGATTCATCACTATGGCCGGCGATACATACCGTACCTGTATGGAAACTGCTCGTCGTGATGTTGATTGGTTTTACGCTCATCCCTGTTCTACCTTCAATGGATATCAGGGGCTGGCAGGAAATGCATCCACTTGATGGACCGGGCTGGTCACTCTTTTTTGAGTATATCGCCAATATTCTTTACGCTCTTGTTATAAGAAAATTTTCAAAAACGGCACTTTCTATCCTCGTGTTTCTATCTGCTTGTGCGTTAATACAACTTGCTGTTGCCAATGGCGATCTTATCGGTGGATGGTCAGTTACTGCAGAGCAATTACGGATTGGTTTTACCCGGGTGATGTATCCGTTTTTTGGAGGACTATTGCTTTCGCGGGTTGCAAAACTAACTTATGTAAAAAATGCTTTCCTATGGTGCAGCCTTTTATTGATTATTATTTTCTCCATTCCAAGACTCGGTGGCACTGAGCATTTATGGATGAATGGTCTTTATGAGTCTTTGTGCATTATTCTTATTTTTCCCCTGATCGTTTTTATGGGAGCAAGCGGCGAAATAAAAAGTAAACGCGGTACCCGGATCTGTAAGTTCCTGGGGGCTATTTCTTACCCTCTTTACATGACCCATTATCCACTAATATATATTTACACAGGCTGGGTGACCGATACTAAAATTCCATTGGCCCGCGCCTATCCTATGGCTTTACTTGTACTCGTATCATCTATTCTGATTGCTTATTTATGCTTAAAATTATATGACGAACCAATAAGAAATTGGTTGAAAAAGAAATATGATACCCAGGGATGATTGAAATAATCTGATACCAAATAGCAGCTTAATCCTTTTGGCCAGAATAGAAAACTGATTTTATAAAATCCAATTCGGGGTGTATGGCAACAATCGGAACTGCTAATGAAAAAGCAAATCTTGTTTTAGGGGATTGGCAACAAAATCGCCATAATAAAAGAATGGCTATAACGAATTTTACTCCACTACTCCTTCCAAATCATAATCAAAAGCCTTTGTAATTTTTACATTCACGAAATCTCCAAAATTTAATTTTGTAGAAGAATTTATAATCACTTCGTTATCCACTTCCACACTGTCAAATTCGGTACGACCCATGTATTTTCCTGCTTCTTTTTTATCAATAATCACTTTAAAAGTCTTGCCTATTTTTTCCTCATTTTTTCTATAAGAAATTTCCTGTTGCACGTCCATTATTTCCTGCGCCCGTCTCTCTTTTTCTTCTGCCGGCACATTATCTTCTAAATCGTGTGCAGTCGTATTTTCTTCATGGGAGTAAGTAAAAATTCCTACGCGGTCAAATTCCATTTTCTTCAAAAATAGTTTCAATTCTTCCACATCATCCTGCGTTTCTCCGGGGAAACCCGCTATCAGTGTAGTTCTTATACACATGCCTGGAATTTTGTATTTTATTTCGCCAATAATATCTTCCATTTCTTCTCTTGTAATTTGCCTTTTCATTGCTTTGAGCATCCTGTTACTGGCGTGTTGTAAAGGCATGTCAAGATAGTTGCAAATATTTTCATGCTCTTTCATCGCATCAATTATTTCCATCGGAAATTTTGAAGGATATGCATAATGCAATCTTATCCATTCCAAACCGGGAATAGCTGCCAGTGAATGAAGTAATTTCGGCAATTCCCTTTTTTTGTAAATATCCAAACCGTAGTAAGTAAGTTCCTGCGCTATCAGCATAATTTCTTTTACTCCTCGTGAAACTAATTTTTCTGCTTCGGCTACCAAAGATTCTATCGGGCGGCTGATATGTCTTCCGCGCATTAATGGTATCGCGCAAAATGAACAGGTACGATTGCAACCTTCACTTATTTTCAGGTAAGCATAATGGTTAGGAGTGCTTAATAATCTTTCGCCAATCAATTCTGCTTTATAATCCACATCAAATTTTCTTAGCAAAAAAGGCAATTCCATCGTTCCAAAATAGGCATCTACTTCGGGGATTTCTTCTTCCAGGTTTTGTTTGTAGCGCTCGCTCAAACATCCTGTAACATATACTTTATCAAGCTTTCCGCTTTTTTTTAGTTCTACCTGCTCCAGGATGGTATTAATGCTTTCTTCTTTTGCAAGGTCAATAAATCCGCAGGTATTGATCACCACAATGTTGTGATCCATCTTTTTGCTCTCGTGCAATACATTTATATCAGCAGCGGCTAGTTGTCCGCTAAGCACTTCGCTATCTACCATGTTCTTGCTGCACCCCAGCGTGATGATATTTACTTTGTCTTTTTTATTTTTTGTTTTCATTGTTGTATAACACGAATTTTTATCACGAATTACACGAATCTTCTTTTACCACCAATTTCCACGACTCAGGAAAACAGATTCACAACAAACAAACAAATAGTTGAAATTTCTATTTCCTTTAAACAATTCTTAAACAATTCTTAAACTTTCCAAACCAATAAACCAATAAACCATTTAACCAATAAACCAATTAACTATGTAACTATTTAACTCCTCCAAACAAACTATCCACAAATTCTTTTTTATCAAACGCCAATAAATCCGTTGCTTTTTCTCCCACTCCAATAAACTTTACGGGAATTTTAAATTGATCAGCAATTGCCAATACTACACCGCCCTTTGCCGTTCCATCAAGTTTGGTAATAGTAAGCGCCGTAACTTCTGTCGTTGCTGTAAAATGCCTTGCCTGTTCCAATGCATTTTGACCTGTACTACCATCCAATACCAGCATTACTTCGTGTGGTGCGTTAGGTAACACTTTATTGATTGACCTTTTTATTTTATTCAATTCATCCATCAGGTGAATTTTGTTGTGCAATCTGCCGGCGGTATCAATTATTATTACATCTACATTCTTTGCAATACCACTTTGCACCGCATCATACGCTACTGCACTTGGATCGGATCCCATCGCATGTTTTACAATCGGGACGCCGGTTCTCTGGCTCCAGATATTTAATTGATCTACCGCAGCCGCTCGGAAAGTATCAGCGGCTCCGAGTAAAACTGATTTTCCCGCTAAGGAAAAATTGTGTGCGAGTTTCCCAATCGTTGTTGTCTTTCCTGCGCCATTTACCCCAACTACCAATATCACATGCGGCTTGTGTGTAGAAGGAAGTTCGTAATTTATATAAGAAGTATCCTGCGGAGCATCCACCAATATGGATTGTATTTCTTCTTTCAAAATCCGGTTCAGTTCAGCTGTGTTAATGTATTTATCCTTTGCCACTCTTTTTTCTATTCCGTCAATAATTTTTACAGTGGTATCCACACCTACATCTGCACTCACCAAAGCGTTTTCAAGATCATCGAGCACTTCTTCATCTACCGTACTTTTGCCGGCAATTGCTTTGGTAATTTTATCAAAAAAACCTTCCTTGGTTTTTTGCAAACCCTGGTCAAGACTTTCTTTCTGCTCCTTTTTCCCAAAAATTTTATCAAATATTCCCATTGTAAAAAAGTTGTAAGGGGTAAAATAAATAAAGCTATCCTCAACTGATGCAGGATAGCTTTAAAAAAAATTGAAACATCGCAATTAGCTTGCTAAATGATCCTTGATTTTATCTTTATGAACGATAGATTCCTTAAAAGTATAAGACCCTGATTTGGGGCTGCGTACGGTACGTACTACTTTGGTCCAGTTTTTTGCATCCGCTGCTGCTTTCTGGTCCTTGGTTTTTATCGCTGTTTTTGCTGCTTTTGCCATGATGTTTAATTATTTAATTTCTTTATGTACAGTAACTTTTTTTAAGATGGGATTGAATTTTTTCAATTCCAAACGTTCAGGGGTATTTTTTTTATTCTTTTTGGTAATATAACGGCTGGTGCCGGGAAGTCCTGAAGCTTTATGCTCTGTACATTCCAAAATTACCTGAACCCTGTTTCTATTCTTTGCCATTTTTATAATTTAATAATGTGATAATATGCCAATGAGCTAATCAGTGCATTTATATTTTTACCCCTTTTGCTCTCATTTCCTTTACCACAGTGAATAGGCCGTTCTTATTAATAGTACGAATAGCTTCAGAAGAAAGCTTCAAAGTAATCCATTTGTCTTCCTCTGCCAGGAAATACCTCTTTTTCTGAAGGTTGGGTAAAAACCTTCTGCGGGTCTTAATATTTGAATGCGAAACGGTATTACCTGAGATCGGTCTTTTTCCTGTTACCTGACATACTCTAGCCATAAGATTCTTTTTTTTCGGACGGCAAAGGTAATGAAGAAATAATTATTTGAAAAATAAAAGTTGCCATTTTTTAATTAAAAACACGAATTTTTGGCACAAATTCCGCGGATTACCTGCTCATAATTCATTGATCATAGAAAATAACTGACACTTCTTACCTTACCTCCGATACGGCACAATTTATGAAGTAAATAGGATTATGGAAACATTTAACGACTTAATAAAAAGCAAACAACCTGTATTGGTTGACTTTCATGCTACATGGTGCGGCCCATGCAAACAAATGGCGCCAGAATTACAACGCTTTGCCAAAAATAATACGGGAAAACTTAGAGTGATAAAAATAGATATTGATAAGAATCAGCCAACCGCACAGCAATTCAACATTCAAGGCGTGCCTACTTTAATCCTTTTTAAGGAAGGAAAAATATTGTGGCGCCAATCCGGGGCTATGAGTGCACAGCAAATTTCCAATGGTGTAAGCGCTCATTTATAAAGAGGTAAATTTGTCATTATTCTTTTAATCAAAAAAAATAAAAATGGCGGTAAATACAATAAGTGCCACTTTCAAAGGCGGAATGAATTTTACGGCGGAAGTTTTTGGGCACAAAATTGAAATTGATAAAAATGAAGCAGATGGCGGAAAGGATATTGGCACAAGGCCAAAAGCGCTGATGTTGGTTTCCCTGGCAGGCTGTACAGGATTTGATGTAGTAAGTATTTTAAATAAAATGCGGGTGGAATTTTCTGATTTTTCTATTAAAGTAGATGGGCATCTTACAGAAACAGAAACTAAAACTTATGACGATGTAGTTATTAATTACACTATTAAAGTAGCTAAAGAAGATGAACCAAAAGTTTTAAAGGCAGTAAAGCTTTCTGAAGAAAAATATTGTGGTGTAAGTAAAATGTTTCAGGCATTTGCAAAAGTTTCTTTTAAGATACATTATTTGTAAACTCTCCTTTTCCTCGTGAGATGGAAAGTCTCACAGAAATCTACAGCAAACAAACAAATAATTGAAATTTCTATTATTCATATAATCCTCCTTCGGGGGCGACTTTCCCCTCCTTTCTTTCGTTGTAAACGCGCACCATTTGCAAACTAATTGCCAGCAAAATAAGTCCAAAGCCAAGATAAAATCCCGGACCTAAAAATTTATTTTCTTTAAAAATAATAAAGGCTAAAATAATAGAATATATCGGCTCAAAATTATAAGTAAGGTTAACGGTAAATGCAGAAATATGTTTCAGTGCCTTCAGGCTGAGATTGAATGCAAATACTGTACAAACGCCCGCTAAAATAATTAACCACAACCAATCTGAAGGGGTAGGTATAAAATAGGTGGCGGGAAAAAAATGAAGATACACCGGAAGTATAAAACACAAGGCTATAAAACCTCCTGTCATTTCATACATAGTAACCGTATTGGGCAAAAAATCAATCAGAATTCTTTTATTGAAGATTGGAAAAAGACACGCGAGCATAGCAGAAATAATCCCGAAAATGATTCCTGTCTTATATTCAGGATAAAAATTAAAAATGAGATAAATGCCGGCCACGGCAAGCATTCCCAGGAATACCTCAACTAAATCCACTCTTCTGCGCATGATAAGTGGCTCGAATAGAGAAGTAAAAAAACCAATGGTAGATAAGCAGGTAACCGAAACTGAAACATTGGAATATTTGATACTGCCATAAAAGCTTACCCAATGCAATGAAATGATAGCTCCAATAGCAAAAAGTTTTAAGGTATTTTTCAGCGAAATTTTCTTTAATTGATTTCTGAAAAATAAAACTACCCACAGTATCAACGCGCTCAGCAACATTCGGTAGGCAGTCAGCAGCCCTTCATTTAATGTAATCAATTTTCCCAAAATAGCAGTAAATCCTGCGAGTATCACTGCAAAATGAAGTTGAAGAAATGCTTTTTTCAATGAAAATTAAATGCTTTTTTATGGAAAGATTTCATCAAAATCTTTCGGTTTCTGTTTTTAAAAATTAAAAACAAAAATAAATGAAGAAGGCCTCAAATAAAATTTATGTTTTCTTAAGCGCAAAAATTACTCAGAGACTCACAGAGGAGACACAAAGAACCACCGGGGAAAAAATCTCTGTGAAGTTTTGTGAAACTCTGTGAACCTACCGGTAACAATAAACAAACAAATAATCCTGATTTCTATTTCCAAAATGATAAAATTACACAACGATTCATTCTAAACTCAATTAGAAATACTAAAAAAAAACTTCTGAAAAACTTTGTGGGCTCAGTATAACAGCAACAAATAAAATTTTACAGAATATCACAGAAACGGCTCCCAGAGCCATTGGGCAAGAATCTACAACGCTATATAATGAAGTAAAACAAAAACAATTAACAATCCTTTTTATAAAAAAAAATAAGCACACTGAATTGTAGCAATCATAGCTTTATATTTGCCCACTGTTAATAAAATCCAAAATATGAGCTTTAAACGAATTAACAACATTACGGGATGGGTGATTTTAGCTATCTCCTCCTTTGTTTATTTATCTACAATGGAAGCCACCGGCAGTTTTTGGGATTGCGGCGAGTTTGCTTCCAGTGCATACAAACTTCAGATTCCGCATCCACCGGGAGCGCCATTATTTATTATGCTCGGTAGATTATTTATGGTTCCGTTCTCAAATCCAAATCATGCGATTCTTGGACTTAATACCATGAGCGCTTTAATGAGTGGATTTTGTATTTTATTTTTATTCTGGAGCATTACCCATTTTGCCCGTAGAATTTATGAAAAAAATAATTCAAAGCCTCTTACCGATAACCAAATATTTACCATTATGGCCGCAGGGGTGGCAGGAGCGCTTGCCTATACTTTCAGCGATTCATTTTGGTACAGTGCGGTAGAATCAGAAGTATATGCGAGTTCTTCTTTTTTCACTGCTATCGTTTTTTGGGCTGCGCTCAAATGGGACCAGGCTGTTCTCAATGAGAAATTAAAAGGAGTCAAAGGAAATTTTACCCCGGCAGATAAATGGTTGATTTTGATTTTTTATTTGATAGGCCTTGCTGTAGGCGTGCATTTACTGCCTATCCTTACTATTCCTGCCATTGTTATGGTCTATTATTTCAGGCGTTATAAAGTGACAAGGTGGGGTACCTTTTGGGCATTCTGCGTAGCGTGTGTCGTTACAGGAATCGTACAGGTTCCTATGATACAATGGAGCATTAAGCTGGCGGCTGATTTTGATATTTTATTTGTCAATAGTTTTGATCTACCCTTCTTCACAGGCTTTACTTTTTTCTTTATATTCCTTGCCTTTTTAATATTCCTGATGTTAAGACTGGCAAAGAAAAAAAACTGGAATTTTTTAAGATTGGCCATGTGGAGTTTTGCTTTTGTATTACTTGGCTTTTCTACTTATTTCACTACCATGATCCGTTCACTGGCCGACCCTGCAGTTGATATGTTTAATGTAGATAACCCATTAAGTCTTGAAGGATACCTTACCCGCGAACAATATGGCGACTGGCCAATATTAAAAGGCCAGGATTTTACTGATGAACCCACTGATCAAAAATATTTGGACGTTTATGTAAAAGGCGCTCATAAATATGTAAAGAAAGGCAAAAAGGTAGAAACAATTTACGACCCCGCTGATCTGCATTATTTCCCGCGTATGTGGGATAATAGTAACGACCAGGGCCACGCTGATTATTATGCAAATTTTGCGGGAATTCAAAAAGATCCCAAAACCGGCAAGTATTTCGATAAACCTACCATGGCTGACAATATCAGTTTCTTTTTTCAATACCAGCTCAATTGGATGTACGTGCGTTATTTTATGTGGAATTTTGCAGGAAAACAAAATGACATTGAGGGAATAGACATGGGCAATGTGCGTGATGGAAACTGGATCACGGGAATACCTTTTTGGGACAATGCGCGGCTGGGCGATCAAAGTAAAATGCCTGACACCCTTAAAAACAATAAAGCCCATAACAGGTTATTTGCATTACCATTATTACTTGGCCTACTCGGCCTCATTTATCAATATCAAAAAGATAAAGAAAATGGTTTAGTAGTAGGATTATTATTTTTCTTCACAGGTATTGCTATTGTAATTTACCTGAACCAGGCAGGCAATCAGCCGCGAGAAAGAGATTATGCCTATGTAGGATCTTTTTATGCATTTGCAATGTGGATAGGACTTGGCGTAATGTATGTAAAAGAACTTTTTGAGAAATATATGAATAGTAAAACGGCTAATTATGTTTCTGCAGGTTTGTGCCTGCTTGCCGTACCGGTATTGATGGCCGGACAAGAATGGAATGACCATGACCGCAGTCATAAAACACTTGCCAGGGATCTGGCCACTGATTATCTACAAAGTTGTGCGCCCAATGCCATTCTAATAACTTTTGGAGATAATGACACTTACCCGCTTTGGTTCGACCAGGAAGTATTGGGAGTAAGAAGAGATATAAGAGTTATTAATTCGAGTCTGCTCGGAACAGATTGGTATATCAACCAACTTAGATATGCTGTCAATAAAAGTGCGCCCATTCCCGTGGTATGGACTCCCGACCAGATAATTGGAAGTAACCGGGATGCTATTTATTACTTCCCCGACCTTCCAGGCGCAAAAGTAGATCAGACGAAGCCAATGGATCTTCTTACCATGATGAAAGATTATGCAGGCAGTGATGATCCTTCAAGAATGTATCAGAACGGAAATGATTTCCTCAATATTTTCCCAACAAAGAATGTGGAAGTACCCGTTGACACTAATCTTGTAAGGCAAAATGGAACGGTAAATCCGGAAGACACTGTATTGAGCGAAATAGATTTTACAATTCCTAAAAATGCGCTTATGAAAAATGAAAGCGCTATCCTCAATATTATTGCCGCCAATAAATGGAAAAGACCAATATATTTTACTTCACCTTATGATGAACTTGGCTTTCAGAATTATTTAAGAACAGACGGGCTTACCTACAGACTGGTCCCGGTAAGAAATGGTGAAGTAAACCGGAAATGGGCATATGATGTCATGATGAACAAATTCGTTTTTGGAAATGCAAATGTGCCGGGGGTTTATTTTGATGAGGAAAACAGAAGGCACCTGAACACCATCAGGATGCAATATGCACAGGTAGCAAATAATCTTGCAGGAAATGGGAAGTTAGATGAGGCAAAACAATTGCTGGAAAGATGCGACAAAAATATGTTGCAACAGAATTTCCCTTATGGATTAGCTTCACGTGCACAGCAACAGGATCAGATTTCCGGGCAATTTTTATTAGCCGCATACAGAGCCGGAGACACAACCCTGGCCAAAAAAGTTTCTGATGCTTTGCGTACCGACCTGGAACAGCAGGTCATGTATTTCAATAGCCTTGATAATAATAAACAACAAGCATTGGCTTATGATAACCAGATAGTGCAGCAATTGTTGCAACAGGTTCAGGGAATGGAGCAATTTTTTACAAAACCACCGTCAGTTACTCCCGGTGAAAATGGAAATCCTATAATTAATCAAATTCCACTACCTAAAAAAGAAAAAGAGGTGCATGATAAAACCCAATAAAGGATTACTTTTTTAAATAACACTATTCCCGGTTCAATAATGAGCCGGGATTTTTATTTAACAATGGAAGTATTTACAAGAAAAAATTTGTGAAGTAACTTGCAGGAAGTAGAAATAAAAAACTGAATAAGAAAGAATAAGAAACGAGGAAGTAAAGTATGCAGTAAAAAAAGAAATAACGGTGATTTCTGTTTTATAAAAATCCCAGTCTTTAGGTAAATAAAAAATAATTCAACAATCAATAATGCGGCTACATCATTTTTCAAAATACGACCCAAATGAAAATAGCAAAACTTCATTCGAAAAGCTCCTGGATATTTTCATGCAATTACTTACCTACACCAGTGGCGACGTGGGTGAAGCGCTCAGCTGGCTTACAGAATTAGATAAAGAATATGATCTTACCAATGATGAATATGGAATGGGAGATTTTATTGAAGACCTTAAAGACAAGGGCTATATTGATGAAAATAAGCAAAAAGGTGAAATAAAAATCACTCCCAAAACTGAGCAGGGAATCCGGAAACGCAGCCTTGAAGAAATCTTTGGTAAACTGAAAAAAACAAAATCAGGAAATCACCAAACTTTTAAGCCTGGAAACGGCGATGAGATCAACCCCGAAACGAGGCCATTTCAATTTGGAGATACTTTGGAACAAATTGATTTTACAGAATCCATTCGCAACGCACAAATCAATCATGGAACAGAAAGTTTTATGATGCAGGAAGATGATCTTGAAATTCGTGAAACAGATTTTAAAGCACAAACTTCTACTGTATTGATGATTGATATTTCGCACAGCATGATCTTATACGGTGAAGACAGAATTACTCCGGCAAAAAAAGTAGCCATGGCATTGAGCGAATTAATAACAACTAAATATCCTAAAGACACTATTGATATTGTTGTATTTGGAAATGATGCGTGGACAGTTGAAATTAAAGATCTTCCTTACCTGCAGGTAGGTCCTTATCATACGAATACGGTTGCGGGTCTTGAGTTAGCCATGGATATTTTAAGAAGAAGAAAAAATCCAAACAAACAAATTTTCATGATCACAGATGGGAAACCCACCTGTCTCAAAATAGGAAAGCGTTATTATAAAAATAGTTTTGGTGTGGACAGAAGAATTTTAAACCGTTGCATGAATCTTGCAGCACAATGCAAAAAATTAAAAATACCGATCACGACTTTTATGATTGCCAGCGATCCGTATTTGCAAAAATTTGTAACTGAATTTACAGAAACCAATAATGGTAAAGCTTTCTTTGCATCACTTGACAGGCTAGGCGCTTTTATCTTTAAAGATTTTGAAAGTGGAAGGAGGAAGACGGTGTATTGACCCCTAAATCCCCTAAAGGGACTTTCGAAGTCAGAAAGGATGCTGAATTATTTGATTATTGAATCATTGATTCGAATAAATTTGTAACTTCAATCAAAATGGAAATGAAAGAGTATATAGTAAGAATACCGACAATGAAATGGAAACCATATCAAATGTGTTGGAAAAATTCGGAGCTGAGATGAGTTCTGTAGTAATAAAGAAAGAAAAAAAATTATATAAAAAAAGGAAGATCCTCTGGCTTTATTTGGCAAATACCCTGATTTTCCTTTAAATCCAAAAACTTTTAGAAAAGATTTATGGGAGAGAAATCAGAAGTTATAGTAGATACAGATATCTTAATAAAAATCTAAATAGGAAATAAAGAGCATAAGCGTGTTTTACAGGATCTTTCTCCGAATTTAAATCAGATGGAATTATTAATAGGTTGTAATAATAAGAAAATGCAGGATGAAGTTGGAAAAAACTTACAATCTTATAAAATTCTTTTATTAAATTCCCAGGTCAGTACAATTGCAAATGAAATAATTAAAAAATATTCTTGCTCATATAAAATGTCTGTTGCTGATATTTTTATTGCTGCAACTGCACTTTTTTATTCTTTAGAACTTTATACAGATAATAAAAAGCATTTCGATTTTATCAAAGAGTTGACTTTGTTTTCTCATGGTATATGATAAAATATTAAAGAAACATCAAGAAAAATAATATGGATATACAAAATATAAAAATCTTAGGCCAGTTAAAAGAAATTAATTACAAATCAAGATCGGTAAAAGAAGAATTAAGAGAGAATCTTATCAAAAAAATCGGAAAAAAAGAAATCACCTTTCCAGGGATTATCGGTTATGAAGATTCTGTAATTCCTGATACGGAAAGAGCATTATTATCAAGGCATAATATTCTTTTTTTAGGCTTGCGCGGCCAGGCCAAAACACGTATGGCACGCCAGATGATCGAGTTACTGGATGAATATATTCCCGTGATCGATGGCAGCGAAGTAAATGATGATCCGTTTAAGCCATTAAGCAAATATGCGAGAGACCTTGTACGGGAAAAAGGAGATGATACTCCTGTTTCATGGCTTCATCGCAGCGATCGCTATGGAGAAAAATTAGCCACACCCGATGTTAGTGTTGCCGATCTTATTGGTGATATAGATCCCATAAAAGCAGCCAATTTAAAACTGAGTTATGCAGATGAAAGAGTGATCCATTACGGAATTATTCCGCGAAGCAACCGTGGCATTTTTGTGATCAATGAATTGCCCGACCTTCAGGCGCGTATCCAGGTTTCTTTATTCAATATCCTTGAAGAAGGAGATCTGCAGATAAGAGGTTTTAAATTGAGATTGCCTCTTGACATTATGTTTGTATTCACGGCCAATCCCGAAGATTATACCAATCGTGGCGCTATTGTTACTCCTTTGAAAGATCGTATTGAAAGCCAGATCCTTACTCATTATCCTACAACTATAGAAAATGCTTTGTTCATTACTGAACAGGAATCTAATGTGCATTCTGATCAAATAAAGAGAGTGCAGGTAAGCGACCTTGTTAAACGTTTGATCGAGCAAGTTTCTTTTGAAGCACGCACCAGCGAATTTGTAGATAAAAAAAGCGGCGTGTCTGCAAGGCTTACTATTGCTGCATTTGAGAATGCCGTAAGCGCCGCAGAGAGACGCGCTATTATGAATAAAGAAAAAGAAACACAGATTTGGATCAGCGACCTTACCGGAATTATTCCATCCATAACAGGGAAAATAGAATTAGTTTATGAAGGCGAACAGGAAGGCCCGTACCAGGTGGCTTATAATTTATTGGAGAAGGCTATACGCACACAATTTGTAAAATATTTCCCTAATCCCGATTCATATAAAAAAAGAAAAACCAAAGAATCTGTGGTAGAAGAAAATCCTTACAGGGCAATCACACGATGGTTTGATGCAGGAAACCAACTGAATGTTTCCTTTGGATTAAAAGATGAAGATAAAATTCAATTGCTTTATAAAGTGGATGGCCTTTTTGGGATGGTGAAAAAACATTATCCTAATGCAAGCGCCAAAGAAAATGCGTTATTAATGGAATTTGTATTACACGGATTATCCACTTTTTCTTTAATAAGCAAAAAAGTGCTGGAAGGTAAAATTGAGTTTAAAGATTTAATGGGGAGCATGATCAACCTTAGTTCGCAATCCTTTAGTGATGAAGAATTGGAGTAACCTACCCTTTCCAATTGTGAAGAATTAATTTGAAAAGGCAACTTTTTATTAGTTAATTTTTAATTTTCGTGTAATCATTTGTGTTACAATTTGAAAAACGAATTCAACAGAGCAGAATCATGCTTATTTGTTGTTTTACTGTAAGAGTGACCTTGTTTTTTCATAGAGGTCTTACACCTATTTTAAAGGGATTATTATATGAATTTTAATCCTTCGTGCGATAGTTCCTTATACTTATTATCATCAAACTGGTAATAAAAAGCGCCTTTTTTTGAAAGTAGTTTTTCTTTTTCATCCAGCTTATTAAGAATTTGGAGCGATAAAATCTTTCTTGAAAAATTACGCTTATCAAAAGTTGTTTCATAAATCGCTTCGTAAAGATTTTGTAATTGAGGAAGGGTAAATTTTTCAGGTAATAATTCAAAACCGATTGGATGATTGGCAACTTTTTGCCTTAGCCGTTCTTTAGCCATTCCTATCATTTTTTTATGATCAAAAACCATAGCCGGTACATTTTTTATATTAAACCATTTGGCATTATATGCTTTCATCAATGGGGAAGAATCGTCAATTTTTATTAAAGCAAAATAAGATATGGAAACTACTCTTCCACCCGGGTCCCGGTCTATATCGCCAAAACAATACAACTGTTCCATATAAATATTATTAAGACCCGTAAGCATTTCCAATATGCGTGAAGCACCCTTATCAATACTTTCACCCGATGCTACAAAACCACCCATTAGAGACCATTTACCCAAACCAGGTTCGAACCCTCTTTTGATGAGCAATACTTTTAAATCTTTTCCGTCAAATCCAAAGATGATGCAATCCACAGCAATTAGCATGCAGTCATGCTTTTTGTATTCATTAATAACCGGCATAATTCACAATGTTTTGTTTATAATTTTTTTAGAAATAAAGACCACATAATCCGAAATGATAAAGCTTTTGTTCATAAGCAATCGTTTTAGCAGTTTTTAAACGCTGATTTAAAATTTGGTTTATTTGTTGTTTTACTGAACCTTATTCCTCCCCGATCCAGGAAGTCCGCCAGGCCATGCGGGCCTAAGCCTTTAATTTCCAACTTACTCTTCATCGGATAGAACGTCATTGTCTTTATCATCAAGGACAGAATGTTTGCCTGGCCAATGAAGATAAAGAAAGAGCGCTCCCAATAATGTCAATAAAATGCCCCACCATATACCTGCGTGCAATCGTTCCAAAACAACATGTGGGTTTTGACTTGTAGAAAGCCCCGGGATGTTGGCGATTAAAACAATAGGGCCATAGATGGCTAACATGATTCCTACAAAAAACCATATTGAAAAACCTTCTTCTTCATGCATAAAATATAATTTTTTACCAAAAAATAATTTGTAAAATAATAAAAGCAACGAGCACCACTCCGGCCCAGAAAATCGGACGTTTTGTTAACGGAAGATGCTTGTCTGAAGGCAATTCCGTACAACCTCTTACCAATCCCACTAACTCTGATTCAGGCTTTGGTTTCGTAGCAAGACTAACGAATACAGTTACCAGCACACATATTATCCATGACCAAAGTGCGCGGTACATATCTTCTGCCATAGCTTTTGCATCGGCGGAACCTGTGATGATGGCAAGAGCCCGTGGGTCTAATCTTACCCAGGCCCACATGCCAACAGACGCTAAGGTGCCGGAAAGCAATCCCCAAAAACCTCCTGCTGCTGTTGTTCTTTTCCACAACATCCCAAGAATAACCGTACCAAATAATGGCGCAATGAAAAAGCTGAATAATGCCTGAACGTAATCCATTATGCTGGCGGCATTTTCCACTAAATAAGCGGTGCCGATGCTGATAAGAACACCAACAAAGGTAGCCCACCTGCCCATGTTTACATAATGTTTATCAGTGGCTTCTTTCTTCGAAAATTTAGCATGAAGCGGACGATAAATATCATAAGTCCATACGGTTGAGAATGCCGTGACATTACCCGCCATGCCCGACATAAAGCCCGCGATAAGAGCAGTTATTCCCAATCCTAATAATCCAGGCCCTAAATATCGCGCCATCATTAAAGGAAGGATTTCATTATAACTTTGTGCCCCTGTTGTCGCTGCCTGGGCCTGACCTACTAAACCCGGCATCACTGCAAGGCCAATTAAACCAGGTAATATTACAATTAAAGGAACCAGCATTTTAAATCCTGAACCAATAATAGGGGCCATTTTTGCCGACCGTAAATCCTTCGCCGACAGCACCCGTTGCACTACCAAAAAATCAGTAGTCCAGTATCCAAATGAAATAACAAATCCTAAACCAAACACAATCCCAATCCACTGAATACCCATAGGGTTATCATTAAAATGCCCAAGCGTTCTCCACATGTGTGTGTAATCACCATGAGGAAGATTTTGATGTATCCTGGCTACCATACCTTTCCAACCACCAACTTCTGTAAGCCCAAGAATTGGTACCAGTAAGGCTCCTGCCCAGATGAGTACAAACTGCAATACTTCATTGAAGATGGCAGAAAGTAAACCACCTAATACTACGTAAACCATCACGGTAATGGAAGATACCCAGATGCTGAAGTTCAAATCCCAACCAAGAATGACTTTCATTACCAGGGCCATGGCAAACATATTTACACCGCTCATGAGGACAGTCATAAAACCAAAAGAAACCGCTGACAACATACTGGTGCTATTGCCAAAGCGCAATTTTAAATACCCCGGTACAGAGTGCGTTTTGGAGATGTAATAAAATGGCATCATAATAATACCCAGAAAAAGCATAGCAGGAATGGCGCCAATCCAATACCAGTGAGCTGCTAAAATACCATATTGATAGGACGCTGCCGCCCAACCCATCAATTCCAGCGAACCAAGGTTAGCTGAAATAAAGGCCAGGCCTGCGATCCACATGGTCATCTTTCTTCCGGCAAGAAAAAAATCATCACCGGTTTTAGTGAATTTTACCAGGTAGTAACCGATTCCCAATACAATCAGGAAATAAATAATGATGATGAGCAAATCAGCCCAGTTTAATGAAATTAATCCGCCGGAAAGTAAACATCTGGTGAAGTGAATATGCATGGTAGTTATTTTATTTTTTATTAATGATTACTTTATTTTATTGATAGTTCATTCCACCTTAATTCATTTTTAAAATCCCGCAAATTTGTTTGTTTGTTGATTAACACCATTTCAATTCCTGCCATGTCAGCAAAGTCCTCCAAATGTTCAGATGTTAAGTTTTGACTGAAACAAGTGTGGTGCGCACCTCCCGCCAATATCCATGCGGCACATCCGGTTTTCATATCAGGATAAGGTTTCCATAAAACTCTCGCTACAGGCAGTTTAGGTAAATCATTTTCAGGAGCCACGGCTTTTACTTCATTTACCAATAGACGAAAACGATTTCCCATGTCAATGATGGAAGCATTCAATGCTTCGCCACCATTAACGTTGAAGACTAAACGCACAGGATCTGCTTTACCCCCAATTCCTAAAGGATGAATTTCACATGATGGTTTATTCTTTGCAATCGAAGGACAAATTTCAAGCATGTGCGAGCCTAATACCATTTCATTTTTGGGATCAAAATGATACGTATAATCCTCCATAAAAGAATTGCCGCCAGGTAATCCGGTTGCCATTACTTTCATGGCGCGAACAAGCGCTGCTGTCTTCCAATCACCTTCAGCAGCAAAACCATAACCATCTGCCATCAGGCGCTGGGCAGCTATTCCGGGCAATTGTGCCATTCCGTGCAAGTCCTCAAAAGTATCGGTAAAGCCTTTGAAATTTCCATCTTTTAAAAACTTTCTTAATCCTAATTCTATCTTAGCGGCTTCACGCAACGAAGCATAATTTTCTTTTCCGTTTTTCAGGGAAGCAGCTAATTTATAGTCTTCATTATAGTGAGCACATAAATTATCAATTTGCTTTTCAGTTACTTTATTAATCACATTTACAAGGTCGCCGACGCCATGTGTATTTACTGAATATCCAAACTTCATTTCGGCTTCTACCTTATCGCCATCTGTCACGGCTACATACCGCATGTTATCACCAAAACGAACAAACTTTGCGCCCTGCCAGTCGTGCCACGCTGCCGCAACCCGTGACCAGGTGCTGATTTGCTGTTGCACATCTTCACTTTGCCAATGACCAACAACTACTTTCCTTCGTTTATGCATGCGCGTCATAATAAAACCAAACTCCCTGTCGCCATGAGCGCTCTGATTCAGGTTCATAAAGTCCATATCGATTTCACTCCATGGAATATCCCGGTTGAATTGGGTATGCAAATGGCACAGCGGTTTTTGTAAAATCTTTAATCCATTTATCCACATTTTTGCAGGGGAAAAAGTATGCATCCATGTGATGATACCGATGCAGTTGGCACTGCTATTGGCTTCCTGGCAAATAGCGTAAATTTCTTCAGGAGATTTTACGGTTGGCTTAAAGACAACTTTTACAGGAATAGTAACGGAATCATTAAAAGCTTTGGAAATAATCTTTGAATGTTCTGCAACTTTTCTTAAAGTTTCTTCTCCATAAAGATTCTGGCTTCCTGTTATAAACCAGGCTTCGAGTTGTTTAAATTCTTTCATTGTTTAATTTTAAAACTGATTGGCAATTCAGTTTATTTGTTGTTTTACTGATAAAAAATTTGGTTATCTTATTTCACTTTTATTCTTAAAAGCGCACAACCGTGTGCGTTTATCATTCTTCCATATTTCTTTTTAAAAATTCCCGCATCCGCTTTCTTCCATAAATCCCTAACGGTTACTTTTCCTTTGATACTAAGTTTAGAAAAATCAACATCTACATTGTGCGCATTATTCGCAATATTAAATAAGCCAACATAAATATCCTTACTACCATGGACAGACGAAATCCAAACCATGCTGCTATCGTTCTTGTATAATTGTTTTGGATTTTCTCCGTTTTGATTTACTGCCAGCACTTCATCATTTGTTATCAAACTATTTTCAAGCGCCCTGTTTTCAGGTAGATTACCTCCTAACATCAAGGGTGAACGGTAAATACACCAAAAGCTCATGTGAGTGAGCAATTCATCCGGTGTGAATCTGCTGTATCGTTCAGGACCGACGGGACCGCGTTTTGATAATTTACCAATTTGCATCATGTCGCAATCAGGCCAATGACCGGGGCCACCAATACCTTCCCATGTCTTAGCATAATCAAACATCTTTAAAAGCTGTGACCAGTTATCCCAAAAATCATCAGCTATGCGCCACATATTGGCATATTTTTTTACGTGTGCAGAATCCTTAACAGGTGTTTCTCCAGGAGATAAACTCAACATAATTGGCCTTCCGCAATTTTGAATCGCTTTATAATACCCTTCAATTTCCGGCGCCCGGTAGGGTCTTGCAATATCATCCACCTTGATAAATTCAACACCCCACGAAGCGTATAATTTAAGGATGGAATTAAGATATTCCTGTGCACCGGGCTTTTGCATATCCAGTCCATACATGTGATTGAGCCAGGGACAAATGGACGAGGTATCTGCAATCATATCGGCTGTAATTCCATTCGTTCCCAGGACAGGCGATTTTGCCCAGACAGCCTGCCGCGGAATGCCACGCATTACGTGAATTCCAAATTTTAATCCTAATGAATGTACATAATCAGCCAATGGTTTAAACCCTTTGCCACCAAATGATGAAGGAAATTTATTGGCATCAGGAAGTAACCTTCCGTATTGATCCATACTCAGCCACGGAATATAAGAACCATCCGGAAGCCTGCTCTGAAAGGGATTACCCACAGTACTTCCGGGAGGATTATCATAAGCCCATAAAAAATCTACAACTATATATTGCCAGCCAAACTGCTTTAAATTTTTAGCCATGTAATCTGCATTGGCTTTTACCTCATCTTCATGTACTGCGGAGCCGAAACAGTTATAACTATTCCAACCCATTGGAGGTGTGGAAGCGAGATTATTCTGCTGCGCAAAAACAGGATTGCAGAAAGAAAATAGTGCAATTAAAAAATGATATGGTTTCAATTTCTTTAACACGATATAACTTATGGAAACTTAAAATTTGTTTTACTAAAAAAATCAACCTCACCCCTAACCCTAAAAGAGTTTTAGTAAAAATCACGTTGATTTAAAATTTACATTTTTTGTTGTTTTACTGATAAAAGAAATCTAATTCCTCCTTCGACCATTCGACAAGCTCATGGCTCAGGATAACAAATTCACGATTGTCCGTAATAAGAATCCTTTCCATGCTTCCTTTCGTAATGCTTTCTTATTAAAGAATCTTTCAGCCGCAAAGCATCGGTTTTAACGGATTCCGTTACGAAAGCCATTTTCGCTACCGCCTCCAGCACAGCGCTGTTATATACCGCTTTGTCAGCCGTCTTTCCCCACGTAAACGGAGCATGATTGCCCACTAAAATCATTTCCATTTCTTCATAACTTATATTCTTTTCTTTCAGCGCATTGATGATTTGAAACCCTGTTTGGTATTCATAATCGCCTTGAATCATTTCATCGCTCATGGGTGCAGCACAGGGTATATCATAAGTTGTATGGTCGGCGTGTGTAGTTCCATAAATGGGAATATCACGCAGGCTTTGCGCCCAGGAAGTTGCATAACAGGAATGCGTATGTACAATTCCCCCGATATTTTCAAAATGTTTGTAAAGAACTGCATGAGTCAAAGTATCGGATGAAGGACGCAAATTTCCTTCGACCGTTTTCCCTTCAAAATCAACAATGACCATTTTATCCGTAGAAAGTTCTACATAAGGGACGCCGCTTGGTTTGATGGCAAAAACACCAGCGTTTCTATCTGCAGCACTGGCGTTGCCAAAAGTAAAAAGCACCAAACCGAGTTCAGGCAATTGCATGTTGGCCTTGTAAGCGAGTTCTTTTATTTCGTTGTATTTACTCATTGCTCGATAAATTTTCCAAGCACTTTATATTTTTGATACCTCTTTTTGTATAAGTCTACATTCCTTTTGTTGGGTTGATATTCGGCATCAAAACCCTGGCCCATAGCAGCCATCGCATCTTCTACTTTATCATAAATGCCTGCGACAGTTGCGGCAAACATCCCCGCTCCAATAGCACACGTTTGTTCTGATTTATGAATCCGGATGGGCATGTCCATTACATCTGCCATCACTTGCATAATGTATGGAGATTTTTTGGCGACGCCGCCTAAACCGATGAGACCTTTTACAGGCACACCTTCATCGTTGAACCTGTCAACAATTGCTTTTGCTCCAAAGCAGGTGGCTTCCACCAATGCTTTAAAAATACGCGGCGCATCTGTACCAAGATTCAAATTTATAATTGCAGCTTTCAATTCCTGGTTTGCATCTGGTGTTCTTCTTCCATTGAGCCAGTCAACACCCAATTCATCATTTTCGTTTAAGGGAAGTTTTGCAGATTCATTAGAAAGTTGTGTAATTAATTTATCATGCAATTCTTTCTGTAATAGATCTACAGTCGCTTCATCAATCACCTCAGAGTCTTTCAAAATATTTTTAAAAGAATTTAAAATCATATTTCTGAGCCAGGCGTAAGTATCGCCAAATGCAGATTGGCCGGCTTCCATGCCCATCATACCGGGAATTACAGAGCCGGGTACTTGCCCGCAAATTCCTTTTATCAATTTCCCTTTTACGTCGTCCATTGGCGCTACCAACATATCACAGGTAGAGGTGCCCATTACTTTACTAAGATGATAAGGTTCTATTTGTCCACCCACTGTGCCCATGTGGGCGTCAAATGCGCCCACACCAATAATTACATCAGTGGATAATCCCAAACGTTCTGCCCATTCTTTTGAAAGATTGCCAGCGGGTTTATCAGAAGTGAATGTTTCTGTGAATAATCTTGAAGTAAAACAATTAAGCAACGGATCTAAAGAAGCGAAGAATCCATTGGGTGGTAATCCTCCATATTCCATCGCCCATAGTGCTTTGTGTCCCGCAGAACAAACGCCACGTTTCATCTGATGCACATCATTTCCCCCGGTCAATAAAAAAGGAATCCAGTCGCAATGCTCCACCCAGGAATAACATTTGTTTTTAACGGAGATGTCTGTACGAAGAATATGAAGCAACTTTGCCCAAAACCATTCTGAAGAATAAATACCACCCACAAACTGAAGATAGTTGGTGTCGAATTTTTTTGCGTGTTCATTTATTTCAGCGGCTTCTTTGGTGGAGGTATGGTCTTTCCATAATACAAACATGGCATTAGGATTCGCTTCAAATTCAGGAAGTAAAGCTAATGGCGTTCCATGTTTATCTACCGCTACAGGGGTTGAACCAGTTGTATCTACAGAAATTGCTTTTATATTTTTTGCAACTTCATTTCCTGATTTTTTTAAACATTCTTTTATTGTTGCTTCAAGTCCTTCGATATAATCAAGCGGGTGTTGCCGGAATTGGTTGTGATTGGCATCACAGTATAAACCATCTTTCCATCTTGGATAATAAAATACTGATGAAGAAATTTCACCTCCATTCGTGGCATCCAAAATAACAGAGCGAACAGAATCTGTGCCGTAATCAACTCCTATAACAAAATTTTTATCCCGTATCATAATAACAATCTTAAAAAAAGAACAATTTAGGAATAATTCTTTATAAGTGTCAAGCTTACATTTATTTTTTTAAAAGATTTTTTTAAATTTCTGAAAAATACTTTTAACTAATTGGAAGCCAAAGCTTGACACTCAGAATGACAACTCTGTGAAAGGGGAGGCTTAAGACACTACTCATAAAGGGATTCATGGATATAACGGAAACGAACCGGAAAACAACCCTTCCTGATTTATAATTCCTCTGGCAAACTTACTCTGGCAAAAATGCTTCCAATGCTTTGGTTGGCCTTCCGTCATCACCCCACGCACTTAATGCATAGTGGCTCCAGCTTCTTGCGCCTTCGGGTTCCCAATAGATTACGCCCAATCCTTTATTGTTGGGCACCGCCTTTACTTTCTGTTGAACCGCCAACAGCATATCATACGTATTTTGAGGTTGGTTATCCTCACCACCCACTTCTACTATCATGACTTCTTTTCCATAACTTGCAACGAGGTCTGAAAGATTGGCCCCTAAATCGTTGATAGAAAGCGTATAATCCGGATGGCCCTCAAGCCAATAGGGATAATAGGACAAGCCTATAACATCATACTTTGCACCATTGTCAGTGGCGCTGTCAAACCAACTCCTGGAACGGTCTTGATTATTACCCTGGTCTATATGAAGGATTACCTTAGTATCCGGGCTTACCACCTTTACCGCCTCGTACCCTTTATTAATCGACTGCGCCAGCTGGCCCCAGTTCGAAGTACTGCCGTCAGGCCACATCATTCCGTTGGTTATTTCATTACCAATCTCTACCCACTCCGGCGTTACTCCGGCAGCTTTGATGGTGTTCATCACTTCAAGCGTATATTTATAAACATCACTCAATAACTGGGGAAAATCATCATTTGCCCAGGCCGCAGGCTTTTTTTGTTTGCCGGGATCGGCCCAGCTATCACTGTAATGAAAATCTATCATTACCCTCATTCCCCACTTTTTTGCCCGTACAGCCATCGCTGCTGTTTCGTCTTTACTGCAATGGCCGCTGAATTTATCGTCAGACGGGTGAACAAACGTGCGTAACCTGATAGTATTAATTCCAAGACTTTTTAAAATTTTAAAGCAATCTTCAGCAACACCCTGTTGATTATAAAATGTATACCCGGAAGCTTCCATTTGTGGCAACCAACTTATGTCAGCGCCTTTTACAAAAGCTGTCGTTTGCTTTTGAGCTAAAACAGGGTCTGTTTTGAATGCTGCGGGTAAAATGGCAGCAAAAATTATCAGGTAAGCTCTTTTTAAAATTTTCATTTTCAAAAATTTAATTTAGTCCGTCCCCAAATCCTTAACTAAATAACATTGAGCGGACGATTGTGCCAATAGTGGAGCTGTCTTAATCATAATTCTTAAAACCTATCTTATTCCTTGGTGGCAATGGCTTTTGTTGCTTCTCGATTAATTCCTTTAACACCATAAAAATATTTTCAATATCCTGACTGTTTCCTTTTACTCCCTTTTCAAGTTTAGAAAGCTGCAATAATATTTCTTTATGGGTTAATGTGTACTCTCCCATTTTTGTAAACATTCTTATAATCCTGATGTTTACTTCTATTGCCGTTTTACTATTTAAAATACTGGACAACATTGCTACTCCTTGCTCGGAAAAAGCCATCGGCATATACCTTGTGCCTCCCCAACTTGAGGTGCCAATTTGGCTCCTCAGGTTTTCAAACTCCTTCGTTGTAAGCTCGAACATAAAATCCTTAGGGAACCTATCTATATTACGCTTCACCTGTCTTTTCAATTGTTTTGTTTCTACGCCGTACATTTCTGCAAGGTCCCGGTCTAACATCACTTTTTCGCCCCGGATTGCATAAATTTTATTGAGTATTTTTTGTTCCGCTACTAACGCCTGTAGTTCCTTCTTTGCCATTGCAATTATTTTGATTTTGTAAATATATAGTTTAAAAAATTGGAGGCCACAAATGGTGCCCGTCAATTTATATTTTAGGTGAACTGTTCCTGCTAATTGGTTGTACCGGTACTCCTTACAAATGCAGTAAACCCCGCCTGCCAGGCATTCGGGCAGGAAACTTTTATTCACAATTCTTATTTTTTATTAAGCATAACTGTTAGGCATATACGAAACATACATTTACAAACTCATAAACTTTTTTATCTCTTTCGATTCCTATCCGAGCAGTCTTAAGGATTTCTTATAATATAATCAATAAAAAAGGTAAGGAACATGGTAACAATTAAAAGATTTGTCAGCAATACAACCCTATTTCTTCGCTTACGAATTTCAAACTTTCTTTTTTTCTCCTCTTCTACCTCAAAAACATTTAATCTTATTAATCTGATTATTTTAATCATGTTTATGAAGATAGCTATCATAAATCCCAAATAAAGTATTGTGATAAAAAAACTAAACCAAGTCATTCAAATTTTATTTTAGTTTTCTGTAATGTTATTTTTTCTAAATTATTTTTCTCTATATCTTTTTGAGCTTCATTTTTTTCTGCTTCGGCTTGTTTTTTTACAAGAGAATTAAAAAATTTATACAAACC
>Ga0208357_1000593_pt1 | contig 28655 bp, 30 predicted proteins | sample NGESurdeep092012_6_FD_184487 | JGI IMG/M metagenome (GOLD analysis project Ga0208357, IMG submission 184487) | Arctic peat soil microbial communities from Barrow, Alaska - NGEE Surface sample F52-2 deep-092012 (SPAdes) | ecosystem: Environmental > Terrestrial > Soil > Wetlands > Peat ...
GTTGGTGTTGGCCCCAATGGCCTCTTCCACCTTTTCTCGTACGACGTCAAACGTGACCCCCAAGGCGTCCAGCGCCTTGGCCGCGACGCCTTCACCCTCACGAATCAGACCCAACAGAATGTGCTCGGTGCCGATAAATGCGTGGTTAAGGTCGCGTGCCTCTTCCTGAGCGAGTACGAGGACTCGGCGGGCACGGTCTGTAAATCGTTCAAACAATGGTCGTCCTTTGTTTCTTTTATAAAGAAGTGTAATGGTGCTTCATAGCCCTTAAACGGTCAACGAGGTCCTAACAATTAGGGCCTACTGGCCTACTAACAGCGCTCATCTATGGTGTGGGGGTGAATCCGCACGAACAACTCGGCCTTGCGTCAGTTGAGGCAGATCTAGTCCGTCTCGAGTTACTGCTCGCCGAATCGGTCATTTTTGGCGACCCGTACCTCGATTCGGTCACCACCCACCTCATTTACGCCGGCGGCAAGCGCCTGCGTCCCATACTCGCGGTCGCCTCGGCGACCAGCGGCGAACGACCAGCGTCGCACAACGACCTGCTCGGCGGTGTGGCCTTAGAGCTGTTGCACCTCGCCTCGCTCTACCACGACGACGTCATGGACGAAGCCGAGATTCGTCGCAACGTCGACAGCGTGAACGCGCGCTACGGCAATCTCATCGCGATTGTTGGCGGTGACTATCTCATGGCGCGTTCCGCGGGAATTGCCGCTGAGTTGGGCGCCGACTTCGCGGGTCTCATGGCTCGCACGCTCGCCTGGTTAACGCGCGGACAAGTTAGTGAAGTTCGAACCGCCTACTCAACCGATCGCAGCGAGATGGACTACTTCGACGCGATTGAAGGTAAGACCGCCTCGCTCATGTCGACGAGTTGTCGATACGGCGCGATGACCGCAAAACTCCCGAACGACGTCACCGAGGGATTGGCCGAGTTCGGACGCTGCTTTGGCATGATCTACCAACTTCGTGACGACATCTTGGACCTCACGGCTACGGAGAACCAACTCGGCAAGCCCGCCGGCCAGGACCTGGCTGAGGGCATCTACAACTTGCCCACGCTCTTTGCACTCGCCGACCCACGAGTGGGCGACGAGCTTCGTGAACTACTGGGCAAATCCCTCGACGACGACGATCGTGAGCGAGCGCGCAAGCTCGTCGTGGCTTCTGACGGCGTTGACAAGACCGTGCAAGCGGCGCAAGGGTATTTAGCGCAAGCTCACGAGGCCCTCGCCATCGCGCCGAGCGCCCAACTGCGCAGTGGATTCGGAGCGCTCATCGAGTCGTTGCTCGAGGACCTGCCCGGCTACTAGTCGCGCAGCGGCTTCAACGTAGGGAAGGCGATCACCTCGCGAATGTTCGCTTCGTCAGCGATCAACATCGCGAGTCGGTCCACGCCCATCCCCCAGCCCGCGGTCGGCGGCAGACCCCACTCGAGGGCCTTCACGTAATCGACGTCGATGGCCATGGTCTCGTCCTCGCCCGCGGCGGCGAGGAGAGCCTGTTCTTCGAAGCGCGCGCGTTGTTCGACCGGGTCGTTGAGCTCACTGAAGCCGTTGGAGAGTTCGCGACCGGCGGCGTAGGACTCGAAGCGTTCCGTGAGTTCAGGGTCGCGACGATGTCGTCGCGCGAGCGGCGAGACCTCGACGGGATACTCAGTAACGAACACCGCGTCGTAGAGCGACGTCTCACAGAGGTGCTCGAACAACTCAGCGAGGCAACGTCCGGGGCCCCAGGACGCGTGCACGTTCACCCCGAGTCGTTCGAGGTGGCCCGCGAGCACCGCGCGCGGCGTGTGCACCGAGACTTCCTCGCCGAGCGCCTCGCTCGCGAGTTCGGCCATCGGGCGCCGCGGCCAGGGCGTCGTGAGCGAGAGTTGACGACCTTGGTACTCGATTTCCGTGGTACCGAGCACGTCGAGCGCAACACCCGCGACGAGCTCTTCGGTGAAGGACATCATGTCCTCGAAGTCCCAGTACGCCGCGTAGAGCTCGAGCATGGTGAACTCGGGGTTGTGGCGTGGACTCACGCCTTCGTTGCGAAAGACGCGCGCCATCTCAAAGACGCGCTCGAAGCCGCCTACGACGAGTCGCTTCAGCCACAGTTCCGGCGCCACGCGAAGGAAGAAGTCACTATCGAGGGCGTTATGGTGCGTCACGAAGGGTCGCGCCGACGAGCCGGTCGGGATCGGGTTCAGGATCGGCGTTTCGACCTCCATGAAACCAGCGGCCCAGCAGCGCTCGCGCAATGAGCGCAGCACGTCGCTACGACGCTGGAGCGATCGGCGCGTTGTCTCGTTCGCCCACAGGTCGGCCTCGCGATGGCGATAGCGAAGATCGAAGTCGGTGATGCCCGCCCACTTATCGCCAAAGTTGTGCAACGCTTCGGCGAGTCGCTGCCATGACGCCACTTTCACTGACAGCTCGCCGCGCTTTGTCCGGACTACCTCACCCGAGACGCCCACCCAGTCACCGAGGTGCAACTTGGTGAACTCTTCGAAGTTCTCCGCAATGCCGTCCAGGACAAAGAGTTGGATCTCGCCGGTGGAGTCGCGCATCGTGGCGAAGGCAAGCTTTCCCTGGCGACGAAGCAACATCAGGCGTCCAGCCACGCGTACGACCTGGCCCGACTCCTCGCCGTCGCTTAAGTGCGCGTACGACCTCTGGAGGTCGGCGGCGTAGGAGTCATGGGCGAATTGATACGGCGAGGTCACGTGGTCTCTTTCAAATGATTACGTTCATGAACAATACGCAGTCCGTGCAGCGTCAACCACGGTTCGACAATTCTCACGTGCTTCGTGTTGGGGGCAATGAGCCCGGCGAGTCCGCCCGTGCCAATGACCGTGGCCTCGCCCAACTCTTCGAGAATCCTCTCCACCAGTCCGTCCACCTGCGCTGCGAAACCGTACAAGACACCACTTTGAATGGACTCAACGGTGGATCGGCCAATCACCGAGCGAGGGCGAACCAACTCCACACTTCGCAACGCACTCGCGTGTGAATAGAGAGCCTCGAGTGAGATAGCGACACCGGGCGCGATGGCGCCGCCCAAGTACTCCCCCTTGGCACTGATGCAATCAAAAACGGTCGCGGTTCCCATATCGACGATGATCGACGCGCCCGGATAGAGATCAAAGGCTCCAACCGCGTCGGCGATTCGGTCCGCACCAACTTCGCGTGGGTTGTCGTAGAGGATTGGCATGCCCGACTTCGTGCCCGGTCCAATCACCGTGAGATCGAGTTCTGAGAACCAACGCTTGGCCATTCGTCTTAGTTGCGTCGTCACCGCGGGTGCTGAGGAACAGATCGCCATCGCGGTAACGGCCGTTCGAAGGTCGAGTCCTTCTAGGTCCAGCAACTGAGTGAGCACCATCGCGTGCTCGTCGGGCGTTCGCTCAGTGGCCGTCGAAATGCGCCAGTGAAAAGCCAGCCCGTGCTCACCGGTCGCACGGGCGAAACCCATTGCGTCGGGCGCGCCGGGTCCCACGTCGCCAAAGAGACCAATCAACGTCTCGGTGTTACCTACGTCCATAGCTAAAAGCATGCGTTACCTCTCCACAATCTTGACCGGTCCGTTGTCGATGAGTCGAACGCCCTCAACGAAGCCGGCCACGAGCGCACGGCGCTCGCCGGTTTCGTCGTCACCCGAAGGCGCCAAGGTACGTGGATCAACGACCTCGGCGTAGGCGACGTCGACGCCGGCGGCGTCGAGTGTGTGGCGCAGAGTGGCGCGCAACTCACTTGCGCTCGCGCTCTGCTCGCCCGCGAGCTTTAGCGCTCTCGAGAACGACCGGGCTCGTTCGCGGCCTTCGCTCGAAAGGAGCACGTTGCGGCTCGAGAGCGCAAGACCGTCGTCGTCGCGCACGATCGGACAGCCCACGACGTCGACGCCAAAGGCAAGGTCGCGCGCCATTCGTTTGATGACGCAGAGTTGTTGATAGTCCTTTTCCCCGAAGTAGGCCCGCGAAGGTCCAGTGATCGCGAACAGTTTCGCGACGATGCTCGCGACACCGTCGAAGTGTCCCGGGCGACCGGCGCCCTCGAGAGTGTCACTCAGTGCGTTGACCGTGACCGTCGTCAACGTCGCGTCTGGATAGTCGGGCCACATGGCCTGCAGCGTTGGCTCGATGAGACAGTCGACGCCGCTCTCGAGGGCGACGGTGAGATCGTGTTCTGGCGTGCGAGGGTATCGCTCGAGGTCCGACGTGTCGTGAAATTGACGGGGATTGAGAAAAATCGTCGCAAGCACGACGTCGCCGCGAGACTTCGCCTTGCGGATGAGCGAGATATGGCCCTCGTGTAACGCGCCCATCGTGGGGACGAGTCCAATCGTGTGACCCTTTGAGCGTAACTCGTTCGCGTACGCGCGCCACTCCGTGACGTCGCTGAGTTTGAGCATGTTACGAGTGCGAGGTCAAGCGCCGCTGTTCAGCGAGCACAAAGGCGGCGTTCGCCAGCGCCACGTACGTGGAACGCTCAGACTCGGGTATCGAGTCGAGATGGGCGTCAATCGTGGCCATGTCGGCGCGCGACGCTGGACCGGTGAGCGCGCCGCGCGCGCCCATCGCCGCGACATCATCAAGAGCTTGCTGGGCGAGGGGCAAAAAATCCTCGAGCGACAGACCCGCGGACTCAGCAAGAACTTGCACGTGACCTAACAACGCGACGAGGTGGTTCGCCGCGACGCTCGCCGTCGCGTGATAGCGCACGCGCTGTTCGTCCGAGAGGTGAATCGCGCGCCCCTTCAGTGACGACACGACGTCGCTCATGAGTTCATCGCCGGCAACGCTAAAGAGTGCTCCGTGCAGTCGCTCAGCGCCGACTTCAGGCGAAGGAAGCGCCGCGAGAGGATGCATTGAACCAACGCGCTCGTGTCCCGCCAACTCGCCCAGTCCTCTGGAACCAGCGACGTGCGCGACAACGTACTGCGCGCTGTGGGGAATCTGCTCCGCGATGGCTTCGATTGAATCGTCGGGTACAGCCAAAAGCACGAGGTCGGGTTGACCCAAGGAATCGAGTTCGTCGTGGTGGATGAGACGCACGTCGTGGCCCGCGCCAGCTAACGCCGTCGCAAACGACGAACCGGCCTTACCGGTACCGACAATGGTGATGTTCACGGTGGCTCCATTTCCGTTCCGGCCCCGAGGGTGCCGTTCGGTACTAGCGCAATGAATCGAGTGTACCCAGTTCCACGACGTTTCCCACACCAGCAGCTAACTGCTCGTCACTGACCAAATCCGGCGTCAATTCACGAAGCGGCACCAAGACAAAGGCCCGCTCGTAGAGCCGAGGATGGGGCACCACGATGTCTGGATCGTCACTGGTCTCATCACCCACCAACAACACGTCAACGTCAAGTGTCCGAGGTCCCCAACGCACGTCGCGCGTTCGCCCGGCACTCTCTTCAGCCACGCGCGCACGCTCGAGCAGCTCAGAAGCGCTGGCGTCGGTGTTGATCTCGATCACCATGTTCCAAAAGTTGTCTTGTTCGACGCCACCAATGGGCTCAGTTTCGTACACCTTTGAGAGTCGGTAGTCGTCGCCCCGAGCAACGAGTGGTACCGCGAGCGTGAGGTTGTCCCAACGACTGCCGAGGTTTGAACCGAGCGACAGATACGCGAGTCGCACTACGAACGTTGGACGCTGCAGCGAACGCCGACGGTGGCGACGTCCTCGGGTACGGGAGGTCGCAGTTTTCTCACCGCGACACTCACCGACGAAATCGCGGTGTCGAAGGCCAGAATCTCTCGCGCCACGCGATAGGCCATCGTTTCGAGAAGGAGAAACGCGCCCTCACTCGCGACCTTCGACGCCAGCGTGAGAATCTCCGCGTAGTTCGTCGTCTCAGTAATGTCGTCACTCATTGCGGCTTCTTCAAAGGGCCGCACGATGTCAATGTCAAAGGCCAGGGGCTGAGGCCTTTCTCGCTCTTCGCTTAGGACACCGATGACCGCACTACAGCGCAGCTCGCGCAGTTCAATGACGTCACTCACGAACGTCTTCGGGCAGATCGAAGAGCACCGAACGTCCGTCGGGGCCGATCGAACGCTTAAAGAGTCGCTCGACGAGCGCGATGGACGCCGGCACCGTCGCCACTTTCTTGGACCAGACCAAGTAGCCCGCGACCACACCGAGTAGTCGGTCGGATACTTCGTCACTGTGGAGCAAGACGGTCGTGTTGGTCGCCATCGAGTTCGCGATGTCGAGATAACACGCTTCGAGGACCTCTTTCTGCTGAGGCCCCCCGCGCAGCGCGTAATGACTCGCCGTAAGACCGTGTTCAAAATAGACACTCATGCTCTGCATGATCGGCAAAATCGAGATGACCCGACCGAAGCCTTGGTGCTTTAACCAGAGCAGTTCTTCGTCGCGACGCACCTGGCGGTGCACCGTCGTCGAGCCACCTGGACGTTCAGAGACGGCGAGGATTCCCTTGTAGACCCAGGTGAAGCCTCTTGGTTCGATACCGGCCGCCCACTTACCCCTCACGAGGTCACCGAGTCGAGGGGGCGCGTCAAGAGTTCTCTCACTTGAACAGCTTCTCGAACGTCGTGCACACGCACCATACTGACACCTTGCACCATGGCCCACGACTCGGAGGCCAAAGACCCTTCGAGTCGTTGATCTACGTCGAGCTTGCGCTGACCGAGGGCTTCGAGGAATCGCTTACGACTGGTGCCAATCAGCACGCCCGCGTCGTACTCGCGCGCCATCGCCACGAAGTGATCGCAGTGCGCGAGGAGGGTCAAATTGTGGTCCACGGTCTTGCCAAATCCAATACCCGGATCAAGCCAGAGTTGCTTCACCCCGACTGCACGCGCGCGCTCGGCCACTGATCGAAGAAAATCACTGACCTCAGCGACGACGTCAACGTACGTTGGATGGTCTTGCATCGTCGAGGGCGTTCCTTGGCGATGCATGGCAACGTAACCGACACCAAGTTCACCCGCCACGTCAACCAGTGACGACGAGACGTCGTTCAGCACGCTCGCGCCCGCCGCAATCCCGGCTCTCGCTACCGACTCCTTTTGCGTGTCGATGGACACTGGACCACTCTGGGCAAGCGTTTCAATAACGCGAACGACGCGAGCAATCTCCTCGTCCGCGTCGACGGGCGTCGCGCCGGGACGGGTTGACTCGCCGCCCACGTCAACCACGTCGGCGCCGTCGCGAAAGTGCGCTTGGCCACGAGCAATCGCTTCCTCAGCGGCAATCGTGCGAGAGGCGGGGAAAAACGAGTCGGGCGTGACGTTAACGACGCCCATCACGGCCGGGCTTAGCGCCACGTAGAGCGTCGTTGATGAATGTACTGAAGGGCTTCGGCGCGCGAGGACGCGTCGTCGCGGAACGCGCCGCGAACAGCTGAGGTCACGGTAGTGATGCCGTCTTTTTTCACGCCGCGCATCGACATACAAAAATGTTCAGCCTCGATGACCACGATCGAGCCCCGTGGTTGAAGTTCGCGTTCCAACGCTTCGACGATCTGTGTGGTCATACGTTCTTGAACTTGGAGACGCCTGGCGTAGCCCTCAACGAGTCTCGCCAACTTCGATAAACCCGTGATCTTGCCATCCGGCGCCGGCAAATAAGCCACGTGCGCGAAACCTACGAAGGGTACTAAGTGGTGTTCGCACAGCGACGTGAATGGAATGTCGCGCACCATGACCATCTCGTCGTGCCCCACGTCAAACGTCACGCGAAGATGTTCAGCCGGATCTCTCTCGATGCCTTCGAAGAGTTCGACGTACATATCCGCCACGCGCCGAGGCGTCTCGAGGAGACCTTCGCGATCGGGGTCCTCGCCTAGTGCTTCGAGCAACTCGCGAATAAGACGTTGCACTCGCGGGTGATCGACCACCCTTACACCTCGCCGACGTAGGTGTAGATAGCGTCGAGGTTGCGGTAGCGCTCGTTGACGTCAAGGCCGTAACCCACCACAAAGTCCGAGGGAATGGTAAAGCCCACGTACTTGAGTGACTGCTCGACGCGCTGTTCGCCCTCTTTAAGGAGGAGCGCACAAACTTCAAGGCTGGCCGGGTTGCGCGCGCCGAGGTACTGGCGCAAGTAGTTCAGCGTGAGGCCCGAATCAACCACGTCCTCAACAATCAAGACGTCGCGCTCTACTAAATCGACGTCGAGGTCCTTCACGATTCGCACCACGCCGCTGGTCTTGGTGGCCGCGCCGTAGGAGGAGACGGCCATGAAATCGCACTCAACGGGCAGTTCAATCGAACGCATGAGATCAGCCATGAAGTTGACGGCGCCCTTCAAGACGCACACCAAAAGAGGCGGATTGTTGGCGTAGTCCTTCGTGATCGCTCGCCCGAGCTCGTGCACCCGGTCGTGAACCTCTTTGGCTGAGACGACCACGTCGCCAAGAACGCCCTTGGCCCAAGTTGCGGTGAAATCGTGTGGCGAATGCCTATCCATGACTGCTCAGGTTAGTGGAGCCGTCTTCCAGTGCGAGGCGCTGGCCCCGCCGTGCCAGTCGTCGCCCACCGCTGAGCTCGGTCGCGACGACGTCGCCCACGACCACGCTGAGGGCCCGTTCAACCTCCGCGGCGCTCGGCGGATGTTCTTCGTTCAACTCATCCACGTCGAGCAGTGTGACGCGTAGCCATCGGCGAAGTCGGGCCTGGGGCCACTCGCGTAACTCCCGACAGTCCACGTCAACGAGCGCGCGCTCGGCGTCGAGCGACGAGAGTTCGTCGAGCCACGCACGCTCTTCATAGATGAGGTCGGCCTGGCGCGCGAGGAGCGGTACGACGTCTCGGCTCGCCACGTCGCACATGAGGGGCAGAAGCTGGTGTCGCACGCGGTTGCGAAGAAACGCCAGGTCGTCGTTCGACTCGTCGTGACGAGGGTTCATGTTCGCGTCGTTCACGTACACGTGAAGATCCGCTCGACGAAGTCCCCGCAACGGCTTCGTTGGATCGTTCACCATAGGAGAGAGTCCGTCAATACCGGCGCCGCGCATCATGTTGAGTAACACCGTCTCGGCGAGATCGTCCATCGTGTGACCGGTCAACGCCCCCTTGGGCAGTACTCGGCGCCGCTCGGACCTGGCTCGCGCCTCAAAGTTCGCACCCTTCGCCACGTCCACGTCGTGAATCACGCACGGCACGTGCAATCTTCGACAGAGTTCCAGCACGTAGGTAGCGTCCTCGCCACTCGTTGGCCTCGCGTGGTGATCGACGTGATGCACCCGTGCGTCGAACCCACCCTCAAGAGCGAGCAGCAAGAGGCCTACGGAGTCGGGACCTCCGGACACGGCGAGATCCACCGTGGTTTTGGCCGGCGGAAACGCGCAGTCGCCAAGAAGGCTCGAGGTACCTGAACTCACAAAGGTAGGTTACGCACTCCTCACGATCCGATGAAAAGGAAGCGTGAACGTGTCAGTCGCTTGACGACGTACGCCTTGCTAGCGACGTTGCTCTGCACGTGAGCGACTCCACGTGGCGTAAACCTTGCCGAGCGCGAACCACCCAGCGCTAATAGCCCCCACGAAGAAACCTACGGGCCAGTTCGTCGTGTACGACGAGGCGAGCGACGCCCACACGGTGACGAGAGCAATGACGACTGAGAGAGCGAGCGCCACCTCTGGTCGATTACTGAAACAACGCGCGGCGGCGGGAGGTCCAATCATCAAGGCGAAGATCAAAAACGCTCCCACGACGGGCACGGTCATTGTCGTCGAGCACGCAATGATGATGAGAAAAATCGTCTCGATTCGTGCGGGGTGAAGTCCACGCGACGCGGCAATCTCGGGCGCGATCGAGGTCAACAGCAAGCGGCGATACAACACAGAGACCGCCAGCACGCAGACGAGACCGAGAACGATGACCGGTAGCAATTGACTCGTACTCACGCCCAGGATCTCGCCAAACAACAACGAGAAAATCTGAGGCTCGTACTCGGTGCTTTGACTGATGAACGCAGCCCCCAACGCAAGCATCATGATGAGCGCCAGGGCGGTCACGACGTCAGAGCGCCCGCGGCGACTGAGACGGCCGATGCTCAGCGCCGCGCCAAGTGAAAAGACGCCCAACCCGATCAGCGGATTAACGCCGATAAGGCTGGCGCCCGCGGCGCCGGCGAATGCCCCGTTGGGAATGGCGTGGGCTTGAAAGGCTGAACCGCGCAGCACGACGAAGAAACCGACAACGCCCGCGACGAACGCGACGATGGTCGCAATAAGCCACGCGTTCACCATGAAGCCGGAAAACATCACGCCACCTCGCGAACGCCACTCGGAGGCGCCACTCGCGCGTTGCCCGTGTCGGCTCGGCGCGCAACGCTCCGTCGAACCCCCGAGATCCCCGAAGCGAGATAAGACAAAAAGATGATCGCCACGATGAAAAAACTGACGGGGAGACCTTGGCTCGAGGGATCCCAGTAGTAGCTGTCGTAAGCGAACAAGATGCCGAGCCACGTTGCGACGACACCGAGCACGCACGCGAGCACGAACGCGTTACGCAGATTCTTCGTCAGGCGCAGCGACGTCGCCGCTGGACCGATAAGAAGCGCCGTTGAGAGCACCGATCCAATGGCGATCGAGGAAAGGCCAACCGAAATGGCCAGCGCGAGCATGAAGAGCAACCCCAAACTGCGCACGCGAATGCCGCGCGCCGACGCGAGTTCTGGGCTCAATGAACTGAGGAGAAGTGGACGATAGATCCAAATAATCAATGCCACGGTGGCAACGCTAAAGATCACCGCGACGGGAATCGTTGAGGGGTCGACCGTGAAAATTGAGCCGAAGAGAATCTGCTGCGTGATGCCCGTGGACGCGCTCCTGGTCGTGTCGAGGTACAAGAACAGTGCCGACAGACCCGTAGCCGCGCCAAGCACGATGCCCGTGGCGAGGTCTCGCCCGCGAGCCCGCTGTACGCCGGCAAGATCCATCGCTCCCGCGCCGAGGACGCCCGCGCCGATGAAGCCGAGCAGTGGGCTGATCCCCCACAACGACGCGCCAGAACCGCCGGTCGTTGCGACGTCGGTCAAGGCGTGCCCGGCAAAGGACTGACCACGAACCACCGTCACGACGCCAACTATCGCTGACACAATGGCGCTCACGGCCCCGATCACGATGGCCGTGTGCACGGGCGCGCTTGAGAAGAATCCGGGTTCGAAAAGCCATCGCATGATTAACTAATTGACCGTAAAGGTCTCGTGTTGAGGAATATCGGAGTCATCTTGACCGGGCTCAGCCACGACGAGTACTCGCCCGTGCAACTTGAGAACGTCGACGTGATGACCGTAGAGCGCACTGAGCACTTCAGAGCGCACGACTTCGTCAGTCGTGCCACTGGCCGCACGCCCATTCGTGAGGTACACAATGCAGTCCATCACCGGCAAGAGGGCGTTCATTTCGTGCGCCGAAAGTAAGACACCGACGTGATGCTCTTTTGCGACGCGGTGCAACAGCGACACAATCTCTTGAACACTGCGGGGGTCAAGATTGGCCAAGGGCTCGTCGAGGAGCAGAAGCGTCGGCTGGCTAATAAGTGCGTGGGCGATGAGCACGCGCTGTTGTTCTCCTCCCGAGAGGCTTCCCACGCGAGCGTTCGCGAAACGTTCGGCGTCAACGTCGTGCAACATCTGCTCGACTAAAGCACGCTGTTCCTTGGTGCGACGTGCGAAGCCGTAGCGATGAGCGTCGAGACCGAGTGCGACGAAGTCGCGCGCGCGCATCGGCACGTCTGGATCAAGTAGAACTCTCTGAGGAACGTATCCAAGCGAGCGTCCACGCGCCGTGAGCGGCTCTCCGTTCACTCGAATCTCGCCCGCGTCCAGACGTTGCAGTCCCAAAATCGCTCGAAGCAGCGTCGTCTTGCCAACCCCGTTCGAGCCAATCAGACCGGTGAACTCTCCTTGTTGAACAACAAACGACACGTCATCAAGAATCTTGCGCCCAGAAATCGTGACACTTACGCCGTTAACCTCGAGGACGGGCAGCGTGTTCACAGTTTCTGCGTAGAAGTGTGGTCCACGATCGCCTTTTGAATGGCGTTGACTTCCGCGAGCATCCATGTTTGGTAGTTATACCCGGGCGTCGGCATTGTCTCGTACACACCGACAACGGGGACTTTGTTCGCCTCCGCGGTTTGGCGAATAGATACCGTCAGGGGACTGACCACCTGTTGGTTATAGCAAAAGACCTTTACTTCGTGCTTCGTGAAGTAGCCCTTTTCTAGCGTGATGTCTTCGGGTGATGGGTCGACACCGTTCATGATGTCCGCTTGAAACACGAAGGGCGTCAGGATGTCCGCGCCCATTGCCTTAAGTAAGTAGTCAGCGACGGGTTCAGTGACCGCAACCTTGACACCCGCGTACTTAGCCTTGAACGAGGCAATTGCTTGCAACCAGGGCTTTAGCGATGCGTCAAAAGCAGTCAGCTTCGATTGAAAATACGTCCGGTGTTTTGGTTCGAGCGACGCGAGATCACTCGCCATTGCCTTCGCCACGGCGGGCATCGTCTTTGGGTTGTACCAAAGGTGAGGATTCGGCGTGCTGTTGGGAAGACCCATCACGTGTTGGACGATGATCACCTTACGCGCGGAGTTGGGAGACGCCGCTTCGATGTTGTTCATGAAACTGTCGTAGCCAACCCCGTTTTGAACGACTAATTGAGCTTGTCCGACACTTTCGGCAATACTCGGACTCGCCTCGTAGGTGTGGGGGTCGGTGTTTGGATTACTCAAGATCGACGTCACCTTCACGTACTTGCCACCGATCTGGCTCAACACGCTGGCGTACTCGTTCTCCGCCGCTACGGCCTTGATGACGCCCGACGTCGAAGCAGCGGACGCCACGCCCGGTGCAACGCCCATCACCGACAATGCGGACGCGACGAGAGCGCCAAAAAGGGATACTTTTCCGAACGAGCGTGGCCCTTCACGCCGTTGAATTACAGGGGTTGATTGATTTGTCATGAATTAAGAGTATATTGAGACTCAGTCTCATTACAACTAAGAATCGGTGACCGTTGGCGCACGCCAGAGGGCCGCGTCGGCCATCGAGCTGGCAAATAATCGGAGGTAGTTAAGTTTGCTGGAGTCCCCAACATCGGTAGATCTTCACGAACTTGTGGAGATGCACCTCCAACGCGTCGATCAGCGTTACACCAGTGGCCGCCAGTCCATCGTGGAACTTTTAGCAACGTTCGGCGACCCCATGAGCATTTCGGACATCGCTCGCGCAATTCCCGACGTCCCGAGGAGTTCGGCGTATCGGCATCTCTCGGACCTTCAAAGAGCCGGCGTCGTGCGTCGAGTGTCGACGGGTGACGAGTTCGCTCGTTTTGAACTCGCCGAAGATCTGACGCACCATCATCATCACTTGTTGTGTTCACTGTGTGGCAAAGTCATTGACGTCACACCAAGTCCCGCCTTCGAGCACACGGTCACCACCATGGTCGAAGAATTGACCGCTCAAGAAGGTTTCCTCGCGGTGTCGCACGCGTTGGACGTCATTGGACACTGCTCCGCATGCCAGTCGACGAAGCACTGAACACCCAGAAGCGCGGACCCCTCACGGTCCACATCTTCGAGAGCGCCCGCCAACTGGGCGTGGACGCCTTCGTCACCGATCGATTCGCGGGTATCAGTTCGACGCCCTACGACTCGCTCAATCTCGGCGATCACGTGGGGGATCGAGCGAGCGACGTCGAAGAGAACCGCCGCCGCGTCGCCCAAGCAGCCGGCGTTGGCCCTGAGCACCTGGTCATCGTGCGCCAAATCCACGGCGCGGACATTCTGGACGCGTCTCGAGCGACAGCTGAGAGTGAAGCTGACGGGCTGGCGACTGACCGCGCTGACTTGGCGCTCGCGATTCTCGTGGCGGACTGCGTACCGATCGTGCTCGTGGACAGCGCGTCGAGTCATCTCGTCGCCGCGCACGCCGGTTGGCGCGGACTCGCTGGTGGTGTCATCAAGAGCGCGCTCGCTACCTTTGAAAGTCCTTCGACGGTGTACGCATTTATCGGACCGTCGATATCTCGCGAGGCGTACCAAGTCGGTCCCGAAGTTGCAGTACATTTCTCGGACGTCGAGGGCGCTCTCTCACTCGACGTCGATGATCGATCACGGCTCGATCTTCGTCACGTCGCTTCCCACCAACTTCTTGAAGGCGGCGTCCCGGACCCATCCATCGTTCGCAGTCGCCAAGTGACCGATGGCGGCGAAGTCTTCTTCAGTGATCGTGCACAGCGACCATGCGGTCGCTTCGCGCTCGTCGCAAAACGAGTCTCGTAGCATGAAGAACGACATGATCGACTCAACGACGAAACAGCGCGCCGAGATATTCCGCTACGTCAGCCTCGACGTTACCGAGACGACCCTCGTCGCAACGTACGAACTCGACGGACGGACCTTCGTCGAATCGGTCGAGTTCGAGGGCATTGGTTCATTGAAGACACCGGCGGTAAGGGCCGTGGCACAACTGTGGTTTCTTCTCGCGGGACTTTCGTACTACAAGGCCGGTGCGCCGCGGCGCGTCGACTTGGGAGAAACACCACTTGGTGACAAGGGCGAGGCCTTCTTTCGCGCGGCCTTGCGCGAAGGGCTCGCCGAGTTCGCTTATAAGAACGACCTCACCCTCGACGACGTCGTCGTCACTGGAGGCGTAAAGACGAGTGTCGTTCCACCAGAGGTTGACGCCAACTACGTGCTCGTTCCCTTTGGTGGCGGTATCGACTCCGTCGTCACCAGCGCAGAACTTTCTCCCGAGCTCAACCAAGCCTTGTTCATCGTGAGTCCTCCGAGCGGGCGCTTCGCGCCGCTTGAAGCAACCGCCGCCGTGACGGGACTCGATGTCGTTCGCGCGACTCGATCACTTGATGGTCAGATTCTCAGAGGGGACGACTTCTTCTTCAACGGACACGTCCCCGTTACCGCAATGATCACGCTCCTCGCGGTCGTGGCGGCGTTGGCTTCGGGACGCGGCGGGGTCGTGATGGCGAACGAACACTCGGCTTCGGCGGCGAACCTGCGTTGGCGCGAACTGGAAGTGAATCACCAGTGGAGCAAGTCCTGGATGGCTGAGCAACTGCTCGCGGACGCCGTGGAAGAACGCGTGGGCACCTCGTTCGTGGTGGCGAGCTTCTTGCGCGATCGAAGCGAGGTGTGGGTCGCGAAGATGTTTAGTGAATTGACTCAGTATCACTACGTCTTTCGCAGTTGCAATCGAGCGTTCAACCAAGATCCAGCGCGCCGCCTCGACGGTTGGTGCGGAGAGTGCGATAAATGTCTCTTCATCAATCTGATGCTCGCGCCCTATCTTTCGCGCTCGTCCTTGAAGAAGATCTTCCAGCACGAGCCGCTCAGCGACCCCAAGCGTGACGCGCAGTTGCGGGTGCTCGTTGGCGAGGGCGTAGCGTTCAAGCCATTTGAGTGCGTCGGCGATCCCGACGAGAGTGCGGTCGCGCTACTGAAAGTCAGCCAGATGAGCGAGTGGGCGAACGTCGTTGGCTTATCTGCTCTAGCGAACGAGGTCAGTCCCGATCAAAGTTTTGAGGAGCTTCTCGAGTCGCAAGGACCAAGCCGTGTTCCGGCCCACTGGCTTCGCTGACCTCGCCGGCAAGCGCGTTGGCATCTTTGGCTACGGCGTCGAAGGCCTAGCGGCCGCGAAGCGACTCGCGAGCACGAGCGAACTGGTGATTGTTGATGACAGCTCGGACCTCGGTGCTGAGGTCACCCCAACGAGTGAGGGTGGACAGGATAAGTTGCGCAACTGTGATGTTGTCCTAAAGAGCCCCGGGATTCCTCGTCGTCGCGCTGACGTGCGCGACCTTGAGACCCACGGTGTCACCGTGACCTCGGCGCTCAACCTTTGGCTCCACGACACCGACCTCTCGCGCGTCGTTGCCGTCACGGGCACCAAAGGAAAGTCGACCACAACGACGCTCATCACGTTCTTCCTTCACTGCCTCGACCAAGACGCTCAGTGCCTCGGCAACATCGGCCAGCCCCCCTACGATCCCGACATCGACACCTCGAAAGGCTGGCTCGTTCTCGAGGTCTCGAGTTTTCAGTGCGTAGACCTCGACGTCGCTCCTGGCATTGTCGTCGTGACGTCGCTCGGATCTGATCACCTTGACTGGCACGGCTCGCTCGAGCAATACCAAAGCGACAAGTTGTCACTCACGCGTGCCAAGGGCGACCACCGTACTTTGGTCACCGACGATGCTTCGTTCCAGGAGGTGAGTAATCAACTTGGCGGTGACGTCACATTCGTTCCGCGAGATGTCACCCACCTCGCGGCCCAGCTCGGTCTCATCGGCTCACACAACGACGCCAATGTCGCCCTCGCGTTGGCGGCCGTTGAAGCGCTCACCGGTATGGAGGTCGACGACGTGCACGCACTGGTCTCGTTGAGCGCCTCGCGCTTCGAACCCCTGCGTGGTCGCTTGACGCTCGTTGCCAGCGAAGAGATTGACGGCGCCGTCGTGCGCTACGTCGATGACGGTCTCGCCACCTCGGTGTTGCCAGCGATCGCCGCACTCGAGGTCTTCGCCAACGATCCGGTTGCGCTGATTGCCGGAGGTTTCGACCGAGGCGTCGACTACGACGATCTCGCGCGCGCGCTCACGACGAGAAACCAGCCAACCACGCTCGTCACTATGGGCAACGCCGGAGCACGACTTGGCGCGGTCGTGCGCGAACAAGACCCGGACTTAAGTCAACGCAGCGCCAGCACGATGCGCGAAGCCGTCGAGTTTGCTCGTGAGTCCCTTGCGCACGGTGGCGTTATCTTGCTTTCACCAGCCGCCCCCAGCTTTGACCAGTATCAAAACTGGGAAGAACGATCGGACGACTTTGTCACGGTCGCGCGTTCCTTTTCGCCCGAATAGTCACGATGGCGCGGCGAAGCGAAGTTTGCTGAAAGTTTGATCGCTGTCGCGACAAGTACTGAGTAAGGGAGTGATTGACGACGAACGTTGCTCGAAACGCCGCGCCGGACTCGATTGCTCAAACCGAGTAGTTGCAGTAGACAGCAGTAGACAGCAGTAAGGACAGCGAGCTCGATCTACGCGGCTCGCCACCAAGGAGACATCGTGAGTGACCAAAACGACTCAACCGAAGAGCAGCCAACGCACGAACACGCCCACTGGGGTCACCTCGCGAATGGACGTCGCCGCGGTTATGGCCCGCGAGGACTCTTCCTACTCGTCTTCGCGATCGTCATCGCCGCTATTGCCTTCACCGGAGAAGCACTCGGCCACCGTCACTCGGGCACCACGGCCACCATCACGGTGACCGGTTCGGGGACGGTCTCGGGCGCGCCGAACACCATGAGTTTCCAAGCTGGCGTGCAAAGCATCGCCCCGAGCGCCGCGAGCGCACTCGACGCCAACAACGCAAAAGTGAAGGCCCTTGAAGCTTCACTCTTAAAGAACGGCGTGACGAAGAAGAATCTGCAGACCTCCGGTCTCAACATCTATCAGAACACCGACTCTCATGGCACCGTCACCGGCTACACCGCCGTTGACGATCTCAACGTCACGACGCACAACTTGAAGAAGGCCGGTACTGCCCTCGACGCGGCGGCGCACGTCGTGGGAAATGGCATTCAACTCAGTGGCGTGACCTTCTCCATCTCCAATCAGTCAAAACTGTTGGCCTCAGCGCGCGCTCGTGCCGTTGAGAACGCGCACCGTGAAGCGGTGCAGATCGCTAAGGGCGGCAACACCACCGTAGTGTCGATCGTGCGCATCGTTGACCAAGAGAATGCTGCCGCACCGCCCGTGGTGTATCCCTACGCAAAATACGCAGCCGCGACGCCCACCAGCAGCGTGCCCATCGAGGCCGGTAAACAGTCCGTCAACGTCACGGTCACGGTTGTTTATTCGCTAAGTAGTTAGGGAACGACGAATCAACTGGTTGTGATCGTTCCTCGCCGATTCGATTCGAGAGCGAAGTCGTGCTCAGGGCGTAGCGGGATCAGTCTGCAATACCGTCGTGTCGTCGTTTCCAACCGCCCGCCAAGGCTCGGCCAATGTAGAGAATGCCGAGTGCAACAAAAGACCAGCCCAACCAGGTCATCGCGCTGTGTCGGTGAGTAAAGATTGCGACGAGGCCTAAAACTAACTCGACCGTTCCCAACGCCAGATAGATTTGCGAGTCTCGATTCAAAAGCCACTTCACGGCACAGACGCTACTGCGCCGAAAGTGATGATTCTTCACCACAGGTCACTGTGGAGATTCAGTCAAATGCTCTAAATGCCACTCGCATCAGGCGATGGCCCTATTACCGGACCCAGCACGCACCTTCCGTGTTCAAAAAGACGGAAGGACTGGAGAAACATCGTGCACTGACTGGAGCCTGGGAGGAGATTCGAACTCCTGACCTACGCATTACGAATGCGTTGCTCTACCGACTGAGCTACCCAGGCGCAGAGAGAAATATTAGTACATCGGGCAACGACCTCTTTGTTCGCGCTTTAGAACTCCATCAAGGAAAACATGAGGTCGTGGAGCAGTAACGACTCATCAATATTGGTCGTGAGCCTTCGATTCGCGATGGTGACGGCGTCGATGGCACGAAGTGACGCCCCCACCCGATACTCACTTCGTGCGTCGCCGTTAGAGACGTCTTCGAGGTTTTCTATCAGCCGTTCGCGGTACACACCGGTCAGGGCGCTAAAGCCAAAGCGAAGTTCGTCAAGACGAAAGCGACGTTGCTCGCGCTTGAACTGGGCCTCGACGTCTTTGCGATTCGATACCGAACGAAGTCCCATCTCCTTCGCGTCACTGACGCGTCTTTCCATCTCTTCTTGTTGAACTTCCTGCAATGGTGTGATGGCCTCGTCGAGCGATTGGGCGATCTCTTGCGCCACGAGCGCGGCGCTCGCCGTTGTACCGCTCAGTCGTTCGGGCACCCCGCGCCACTGTTCTACTCGTGAAGCGAGATCGGCGTCGCGCACGAGAACGCGTGCTCGACGAAGATTGCCATTGGCCGCCAATGAGGCAGAACGTGCGGCGTCAAGTGGCGCGCCGTCACCGACCAATATCGCTTCGAGGTCATCGGTAGAAAGCGAGCGCAATTTAACGTCAACGCACCTCGAGATAATGGTGTCCAGCTCGGCGGGCAATTCTTCGGCGCTGAGGAGAAAGATTGTCCGCGACGGCGGCTCTTCGAGCGACTTCAATAACGCGGCCGCACTCGGCGACGCACCGGTGGTGGTCAACTCCACGTCCTCAATGACGACGATCTGGTAGCCCAATCCCAACGGCCGTCGCCTCGAAACCCGCTCGGCTTCTCGGATCTCTTCCATGCGCCAGCTCACCCCAGATCGATCGGCGTAGTGAACGTCGGGATCTTGTTCGCTCACGACAAGGCGACAAATCTCGCACTCACCACATCCGTGTTGTGGGCACTGCAGCGCGGCGGCGAAGACGACAAGCGTGTCGTGCACACTCGAGCCAGTGGGTCCGCTGAAGAGATACGCGTGGACGGGACTCTGCGCGTACTGGCGCAGTGACGCAACAGCTCGGTCTTGGCCAACCAGTCGATCAAAGACGTCGGTCATCTCACCAGGGTAGGTCGGCCAGCCGTTCGTCGATCACGCGAGCGACCTCGTCTTCGCTGAGTGCTGCGTCGACGACAACCCACGTGGGCTCTTGGGCGAGTTCTAAGTAGCCGTCGCGAACGCGCTGGTGGAACGCGAGGTCCTCTGCTTCAAATCGGTCGCGCGCGTCGTGAGCGCGTCGTTCATTGACGATCTCCAAAGGCAGATCGAGAAGAATCGTCAAGGTCGGCGTCGTCGTGCCGATGGCGAGTTGGGTGGCGGCTCTCAGCAACGCGAGGTCGACGCCGCGACCATAACCCTGGTACGCGAGGGTGGAGGCAAAGAAACGGTCCGTCACGACCGAGCGACCGGCTGACAACGTGGGTTCGATGACGAAGTGAACGTGGTGCGAGCGATCACTCAACATTATGAGTGCTTCGGTCGAGGGCTCCATGGGTGTGGCCGCGTCGAGGACCCAGTGTCGCAGGTCCGCGCCGAGAGGCGTATCCCCTGGTTCAAAGGTAAAAAGCGCGTCGCGCGTCGCGGCGACTCTCTTTGCTTGCGTACTTTTGCCGCTGACGTCGATGCCTTCAAATGCGAGAAAAACGCCCCTTGAGCCCACTACTCGTCCTCGCGGTGCGCGCTCTTTAGAAGGGCCGCGTTCGCTTCAGCGCCTTGAGCAACCGCCGCTCGTTTGGTCGCCCCGGTTGACTTGGCCGGTGCCTTCTTCGTGGCCTTCTTGGCCGACTTCGCTGCCGCCTTCTTCGTGGCCTTCTTTACTGCCTTACGAGGGCGCGACGACGGCTCAGCGTTTCGACGCTCGGCGAGCAGCTCACAGGCCCGGTCCAAGGTAATCGTCTCGGGGGTGTCGCCCAAACGAAGCGTGGCGTTCGTCTCGCCGTCGGTGACGTAGAGGCCAAAGCGACCACTTCGCACCACCACCTCACGCTTAGAGATGGGATCTTCACCGAGTTCCGCCAAAGGTCGCGCCGCGGCACGACGTCCACGAGTTTTTGGTTGCGCGAATAGTCCGAGGGCGCTCACTAAGTCCACGCTAAAGATCTGATCTTCGTCCTCGAGTGATCGAGTTTCTTTGCCCCACGTGAGGTATGGGCCGTAACGTCCGTTCTGGGCGACAATCTCGCCACCTTCGGGGTGATCACCCACGTGGCGCGGCAGCGACAGCAACTTCTTCGCGTCATCGAGATCGATCGTCTCGGGCGTCATCGTCGTAAAGAGTGAAGCAGTCTTCGGCTTATCCTTCGGGTCGGTCATCTCGCCGATCTGGACGTAGGGACCGTAGCGACCGGCCTTGAGGAATATGGTCTCGCCGCCGTCGTCGACACCCAACGCGCGATCGTTGCTAGGCGCCGCTAAGAGTTCCAGCGCGTGTTCGACGGTGAGAGAGTCCGGCTCGGTCGCCTCGGGAATAGAGACGCGCTCGTCACCGTGGACGAGATACGGACCGTAGCGTCCCGAGCGAACCGATACCGCGACGCCGTCGGGTGCCACGCCAAGGGGAAGAGAGTTAATGGCCGCGAAGTCGAACTCGTGCTCTTCGTGGGTGACGTGTTGGAGTCCGAGCTTCGCGAATTCATTGGTCGCGCTGGCGTCGCCAAAGTAGAACTTCCGCAACCACGGCTCGAGGTCTTGTCGACCCTGGGCGATCTCGTCCAACTGGTCTTCCATCGCAGCGGTGAACTGATAGTCAACGAGGTCCGCGAAATAGAACTCGAGGAGATTCACGACTGCAAAAGCCCGGAACGTGGGCACGAGTGACTTGCCCTTTTTCCATACGTACCCGCGTCGATCGATGGTTTTCATCACCGAGGCGTAGGTCGAGGGTCGACCAATTCCTAAGTCTTCGAGTTTCTTGATGAGTGTTGCTTCGGAGTAACGATCGGGCGGCTGGGTGTCGTGGGACTTCGCGTCCGCGCTTTCTACGGGAACGTCGGCTCCTTCGTGCAACGTGGGCAGCAGTCGCTCTTGATCGGCGAGTTCGGCCTCGGGGTCATCAGTACCTTCAACGTAGGCGCGGCGAAAACCGGCAAAGACAATGCGCATACCCGTCGCGCTCAATCCGACCGTCACCTCAGCGTCGTAGCCATCAATGTTCGAAAGACTGCCCGAGAGGCGAATGCGATCTTGGGTGGTGCGCGCGTCGACCATCTGTGACGCGATGGTGCGCTTCCAGATGAGGTCATAGACGGCGAGTTCGTCACCATTTAAATGCGCGTGCGCTTCGTCGAGCGTGCGAAACGACTCACCCGCTGGGCGAATGGCTTCGTGCGCCTCTTGTGCGTTCTTCACTTTGCGGTCGTAACGACGAGGTTGGTCGGCCACGTAGTCATCACCGAACATCGACGCGGCCTGGGAACGCGCGGCGTTAATGGCCTCGTCCGAGAGCGTTGTTGAGTCCGTTCGCATGTAGGTAATCCAACCCTGCTCATAGAGTCGCTGGGCGGCGCGCATCGTTCTTTCGGGATCAAAACGCAACTTCCGGCTCGCTTCGATCTGCAACGACGACGTCATGAAGGGTGGTTGGGGACGTTGCGTGCGCGGCGTCGACGTGATGGCTTCAACGTTCAAATGCTTGCCGGGCAACGCTCCGGCAATCGAGCGCGCGGCGCTCTCGCTCAGAAGTTGAAGTGCCGCCTTGTCGATCATCTGTCCCGCGGCGTCGAAGTTCTTGCCCGTCGCGAGCGACGCACCGTTCAGCGTGTCCAGGGTGGCTTCAAAGTTGGCGTCACTGGCACCCAGCGTTGCCGTGACGTCAAACCAGGTCGCCGAGCGAAAGGCCATACGTTCGCGCTCACGTTGACAGACCAGGCGAATCGCGACTGACTGCACACGTCCGGCCGAACGCGCCTTGTCGACTGCTCGCCAGAGCACTGGCGACACCTCGTAACCCACCAGACGGTCGAGGAACCTTCGACCCTCTTGGGCGTCGACGAGACGAAGGTCCAAGTCGCGCGTCTCTGACACGGCCTTGGCAATAGCGGCGGGCGTGATCTCGTGGAAGACCATTCGCTTCACGGGCACCTTGGGATTGAGTACTTCTTGGAGGTGCCAGGCAATGGCCTCACCTTCGCGGTCTTCGTCAGTCGCGAGATAGAGCTCGTCAACTTCCTTCAGCGCGGCCTTGAGTTCTGAAACAATCTTTTTACGATCCGAGGAGACAACGTAGACGGGCTTGAAGTGATCGTTCACGTTAATGCCGAGGCGCGCCCACTTCTCGCCCTTCACCGACGCCGGGATATCAGCGGCACTTTGGGGCAGGTCGCGGATGTGACCGATAGAAGGTTTGACAATGTAGTCCGGTCCGAGCATGCCCTGAATGCGGGTTGCCTTAGCGATGGACTCGACGATAACGAGGGCCTTAGCCATGCTCACCACCTCTCAGGTCTCTCACGGCGTGACACGTTATCGCCACGTGGAGCATTCCTTGCACACGCCAGTCGGATACTGCGCCTCCAAAAGACGTTGCCCGAGCGCTAAAGCCAAGTGGTTGAAGGAATCACGAGTCAGATGCCCCGAATTATAGATACTGCAGATTCCTACTTATCGCCCTGGGGTGCGGCCACTATCTCGTACTGCGGATTCAGAATCACTGCTTCACGTCGAAGTGACGTCACGGTGCCCTTTACGAGTAGTCGCGTGCCTCGTTCGATGCCCGGTACGTTCGTGCGACCCTGGAAGACGAGCGTCACCGAACCACTGTTGTCGGTGATGACGCAACGCAGTTCAGTCACGCCGCTCTCGTTACCGATTGACATCGATCGAACTCGTCCCGCGATCTCGACGAACTGTCGTTCCACCACGCCACCAATGGGCGCGGCGGTCGCGGAGCGCGCGGCCAGCTTCACATCAGCGTCGAGGTGCGCGTCGTCGCGAAATCCCCCGCGCGTCACTTCGTCACTGACGGGTTCTTCAGTGAGATCGCCTTCGGGAATTCGTCGACGAAGCGCGCGATACGGAATAATCGTCGCCGCGGTGCGAGGAACGTGCATCACCGCACCCGCGATCTCGTCGGCCGTGCGGTCGTGCAGTAGTCGTTGCAGTCGAGAAACAAAGCCACGACGGGGCAAGATGACCATGCAGAAGACGTCGGGGTCACGCACGGCGTCAGCCACGAGTTCGAGCGCCGCGCGGTCAACCCGTCGGTCCTCACAGTCGACGATTTCGAGATTGATGCTCACCGAGGCCGTGTCGGGGGCGCCCCAGGTCGCTTCGAGTCGCTTGGTAACAATGGGGTCAATATCGAAGTGCACCGCGCGCACTGAGTAGGGATTGAGTGAGTTGCAGTACTGCAACGCGCGCTCGGTGGGTAGGTCGTAGTTGTCGACGAAAACTATGACGCGATTCATTCGAATGTGCATCGAAGCCTTGGCGCTGTTGGCCTCAAAGGCCTTTTCTTCGCGCAAGTACTGGCGATGGAATCGAATAAGGCCGTAGTACATGACCGGACCCACGATCACGATGATCCACGCGCCTTCGGTGAATTTCACGGTAATAAAGATCAACACCACGATCGAGGTGACGCAGGCCGACAACGCGTTGACGAACACGCCGCGACGCCATTTCCCGCTCTTCTCGCGCAGATGACGCTTCACCATGCCCGCGCCCGCCAACGTGAAGCCCGTGAAGACGCCGATGGCGTAGAGCGCGATGAGCGCGTTGACCGAGGCATTAAACGCGATGATCAACGTGAGGGAGACGACGCCGAGGACAAGGATGCCGTTAGAAAAGGCGAGGCGGTGTCCACGCTTGGTGAGTTGTCGAGGCAAGTACCTGTCGGTCGCTACGTAGTTCGCGAGGAAGGGGAAACCGTTGAAGGAAGTGTTACCGCCGGTGTAGAGAATGAGCACGGTCGCCATTTGCACGACGAAGAATATGTAGTGACCAAACCCGTGCGCACCAAACACGTCGCCCACCTCTTGGCCAACAACTGTTGGCGAACCCGCGGCGTAGGGAAAGGCGTGAGTCCAGTGCGCGAGCAACGTCGTGCCAATTAACAAGAACGCCAACACCGACGACATAATGACGAGAGTGGCGCGAGCGTTCTTCGACTCAGGTCGCCTAAAGCTCCCCACCCCGTTCGAGATTGCTTCGAGACCCGTCAAAGAAGATCCGCCGTTGGCGTAGGCACGGAGCAGTGTCAAAAAAGCGAGTCCCATAAGCAGTCCGCTGCCCTGCGTGCCTAGTTTCTGTTGCACCAACAAGTGAATGGGCGGCTGGGGAATCATGTGCAGCGTGCCGACAATCTTCTTGTAGTACCCAAGGAGAATTGTGAACGACAGCATCACGACGTAGAAGTACGTAGGTATGGCGAAGTAACTGCCCGCTTCACGCAGACCACGTAGGTTGCCAAAGATCAAGAGCAAGACGATGATCACCGTCATCAATAGAGTGCCGTTGCCCACCAGCGGAAAGGATGTCTTCAACGCTGGAAAGGCCGTCGTGAGAGCGGCGGTACCCGCCGAGCACTGTACGGCCACGGTCACGGTGTAGTCAATCAGCAGTGCTACCGCGGCAATTTGGGCGACTTTCGGTCCGAAGTTGTCGCGCGCCACGACGTACGATCCGCCAGCCGTCGTGTAGTACTTAATGACGTCGAGGTACGACGTTGTCACAAAGAACAACACGCCGATGATGACGAACATGATCGGCACCACGAGCGCGAACGCCGCGAGACCAATCGCCGGCGTCATCTGCGTCAAAATCTCTTCGGTACCGTACGCCGAAGAGGAGATACAGTCCGGCGCCAAGACGCCCAGCGCAAGGATGCGATTGAGTCGCTCTCCGCTCAACTGCTCGGTGACGAGCGGCTTTCCAAGAAGCACGCGCTTTACGCGGTAGTTCCAGGTTTCGGGGTAAAACTTCGCCAAATTGGCGTGCGAGGTGAGAACGGGCGCACGCTTCGAGTGCTGCTGTTGCTCGTCTGACACGCAGACGATACTAAGCCAGTCCACTACGTGCGTAATTGTTCAATGTGCCGCGCGCGTGCGTGTAACGGGCAAAATCCGAGGTGTAGAGTGATGAAACTGTGCATATCATCGTTGTGGGTTGTGGAAGAGTTGGCTCAGAGCTCGCCATGGAACTCTCCGACGAGGGTCACAACGTTGTCGTTATCGACAAAAACCGCGACAGCCTTCGTCGCCTCTCGCACTACCACGGCAAGACCATCGTCGGCTCGGGCTTTGACCGTGACGTCCTCTTCCAGGCCGAGGCCGCAACCGCGGACGCGCTCGCCGCGGTGACCAGTGGCGACAACACGAACATTCTCTGTGCGCGAATTGCCCGCGACCACTACAACATCAAGAGCGTCGTGGCGCGCATCTACGACCCCGCGCGAGCCGATATCTATATGAAACTCGGCATTCCCACTGTGGCCACGTCGCTCTGGACAACACAGCAGGTAAAGCGATGGATGTTGCCCGCCGCGGACGCGATTGAGTGGACCGATTCCACCAACTCGATGCACCTCGTCGAGCGCGTCGTGCCCGATGCTTTGGCGGGAAAGCCCATCGAGAGCCTCAACGTAAGTGAGAACGTTCGCCTCGTTGGACTCGTTCGCGGTGGTCAGGGTCGCGTCAACGTCGAGGGTCTCTTCGCCCAGGAGTCTGACGTGCTCGAGTTTCTCGTCACCAACGAGGGTCTGAGCGAACTCCACAAAATGCTGCAAGCGAACCCCGTATGAGAGTGGTCATCGCCGGTGGAGGATCAGTAGGCACGTCGATAGCCCTCGACCTCATCGATCGTCACCACGACGTGACGCTGATGGAACAGATCCCGACGACGGCCGAAAAACTCAAAGCGATGCTGCCAGGCGTCACCGTACTGTCCGCCGACGCGTGTGAGTACGCGAGTCTGTCAGCCGCCGACGTGCGAAGTGCCGACGTCATGATTGCCGCGACCGGAGACGACGAGGACAACCTCGTCATTAGCTGGCTCTCGAAACAGGAGTTCGGTGTTCCTCGCGTCATCAGTCGCATCAACAACGCACGTAACGAATGGCTCTTCAATGAAAGTTGGGGCGTTGACGTGTCAGTCTCCACGCCAGCGTTAATTACTTCACTGGTCGACGAAGCCGTAGAGGTGGGCGCGATCATTCAACTCATGACCTTGGCGCACGGGCGCATGCGACTTATTGAGGTCACGCTCGATGAGAAGGCGCCGGCAGTCAAGGAGAATCTCACGCTCGATGAGCTCCGTCTACCCGATTCGCTGCGCGTTGTCGCGGTGGTGCGAAACGAGCAACCACTCGTCCCTTCAGCCACCATGCACTTCCTCGAGCAAGATCACGTCGTGCTCATGGCTCGCGTCGACGCCACGCAGGACTGCGCCGCTGCGTTTATCGGTTGAGGTCTCGGCCAGAAATTCTTACTATTGAGACCTAGCATGATGTTGTGCGCGCGGCCTTTTTCGATCTCGATAAGACGGTCATTGCCAAATCATCGTTAGTTGCTCTGGGCCCGGAACTTCACGCTCGAGGACTCCTGCACCGAAGAACCCTTATACGAGCTGGCATTGGCCAGCTCTGGTTCCAGCGATTCGGCGCCGACGAGAAGCGTCTCCAAAAGGTTCGCCAAATGGTCCTCAAAATCACCCGCGGCTGGGATCAAGACGAGGTTCGCCAGATGGTCAAAGAAACCATCGGCCAGGTTATCGAACCACTGCTTTATGCCGAGGCCCTCGAACTCATCGATCACCATCAGGCAGAGGGGCACGAAGTCTTTCTCGTCTCCAGTGCGCCGGCCGAGATCGTCGAGCCCTTCGCTGAACTGCTCGGCATCACCGGGGCAATCTCTTCGAAAGCCCTGATTGACGACAACGGCAAGTTCACTGGCGAGATGACGTTCTTCGCTCAGGGCGAAAACAAAGCGCAGGCGATTCGAGAGATCGCCGAGGAGCGCGGTATCGATCTCTCTGCGTCGTACGCGTACTCCGACTCCGAGACCGACGTGCCGATGTTAGAAGCGGTCGGTCATCCCTTCGCCGTGAACGCCGACCGTACGCTCGCGAAGTACGCGCACGAGCGGCAGTGGCCACTGTTGACGTTCAGTCATCCAGTGACCGCGCTAAGTCGTTCGAAGTCGCACACGCCGTTTCTCCTCAGTGCCCTCATCGTGGGTGCCGCAGCGGTGTTAGGCGGCGCGCGCTATCAACGTCGATAGGACGTTTTTTAGAGCGTTAAGAGGTCGCGAGCACCGGTGTCTGACGAAGGGTGGCGCAACTTACTCATCGCGCGTGCTTCGATCTGGCGAATACGTTCGCGCGTGAGATTCATCTCCGCGCCCACGTCTTCGAGGGTGCGGATTTCTCCAGCGCCGTCAAGACCAAAACGCATCCTAAGAATCTTCTGTTCGCGCTCGTCGAGTGGCTGAAGCAACTTCTCAATCGCGGCGGGCATCATCTTCACTGCCGCCACGTCAAAGGGCGACTCAGCCGAGCGGTCCTCAACAACATCACCGAGTTCCGCGTCACCGTCCTCGCGCAGAGGCTCAGAGAGTGAAATCGGCTCAGAACGAAAACGCAACGCCTCGATGAGCTTGTCTTCGGGCATTTCACACTCTTCGCAGAGTTCCTTGATGGTAGGAGGACGACCGAACTTCAGCTCGAGGCGTGACTGCGCCTTTTGCACACGAGCCAACGTGTCACCGGCGTGTACCGGGAGACGAATGGTGCGACCAGTGTTCGCAATACCGCGGGTGATTGCTTGGCGAATCCACCACGTGGCGTAGGTCGAGAACTTGAAACCCTTGCGCCAGTCGAACTTCTCGACGGCGTGCATCAAGCCAAGGTTTCCCTCTTGAATAAGGTCAAGCAGCGGGAGACCTGAGGCCTGGTACTTCTTCGCGATAGAAACGACGAGACGAAGGTTGGACTGTACGAAGTCTCGTTCAGCCTGATCACCGCGGTGCGCGGCACGCTTGAGCGCCAACTTCTTGCTCGGGGTGATCTTGATCTTCTTGTCGTTCTCTGACGCTTCGAGCTCAGCCTTGGCTTCGCGGCCTTCTTCTATGGTCTGAGCAAGGTGAACTTCGTCGTCCTTCGTGAGAAGGGTGTACTGGCCAATATCGGACAGGTAGAGACGTACGAGGTCCTCATCGTCACGATCTATACGGTCTTTGGCCATGGGT
>Ga0208357_1000594_pt1 | contig 28575 bp, 37 predicted proteins | sample NGESurdeep092012_6_FD_184487 | JGI IMG/M metagenome (GOLD analysis project Ga0208357, IMG submission 184487) | Arctic peat soil microbial communities from Barrow, Alaska - NGEE Surface sample F52-2 deep-092012 (SPAdes) | ecosystem: Environmental > Terrestrial > Soil > Wetlands > Peat ...
CCGGAGCATCGGCTCCCGGCCGAAGCCGGAACTTGCAAGCGACAGAGCAGATGGCGCGATCGATCGATCCAAAGACGCGAGACATTCCGCGGGACCCAGTGGTGCTTGGCTTGACAGGGGGATCACGCCGGGACGGTGATTTTCTTCTTGGTGACGTGGCGTCTTCGCCTGCCGGGGCGGGATTTGGATTCCCCGCTTTCGCGGGAATGACAAAGAACGGTTGTTTCAATCAGGATGAATCTAACTTAAAGCCAGCGCCATTGGCCGATGACCCGGCCCTGGATATAGGCTTCGTCGATGGTTCGCTCATAGGGGTCGTATTTCGGATTGTCCGAGGTGATCTTGACCCGCGCCGGGTCGCTGTGCGGCAGCATCTGCACCCGCTTCACCACCAGGCCCAGCCCGTCCCACACCACGAAGATGCCCGGCGGGCTGGGCTTGCGGTCGCCGGTATCGACCATCACGCGCTGGCCCGGTTGCAGGGCGGGTTCCATGCTGTCGCCCATCACGGTGATAATGCGCAGATCGCTGGCGGGGGCGGTCGAATAGGCACGAACGATGGCGCTGGGGATTTGCCAGGTATCGATCACCCGCTCGCTATCGCCGGTCAGGCCGGCGCCGGCGCTGGCGCGCACATCCAGTTCCTCGATCCGCACGATCCGCGCCTCGGCCTCGTCGTCACGGGGCGGCGCTGCGCCGAGCAGGTGGCTGCCGCTCGCGTCGACCCCCGCCAGCGCGTAAAGCTCGGCCGGGTCGGCGCCGGCCTGGCTGAAGATCGGCACTAGCTTCTGCGTCAAGTCGAGCGGCAGCAGCGCCTTACGATAGCGATCCTCGTAATGCTGATAGGAGCTGCCATGCTCCATGCCCAGCGCTTCGGCGACTTCCCGGATGGAAAGGCCGGCGCGCCGCCTGATCTCTTTCAGTCGGCGTGAAACCGCCGACACTTCCGCTGCCATCAAGACCAATTGTACCGCCCCAGGCTCGTGTAAGCCACACGCTTTTTGCTTGACATAATAACCGCGTCGTGCGTACATATGGTCTTCCCCACCTTGCCGCGAGATCGCCCATGCAACCAGGCCAGACGCTTGCTCCAATAAAGAACAAAGCAGAAACTCAATACCATCATTGCCGGCAAGCGCACCATGCCGGCGGCGAGGCGCGCTGCGCCTTTGTTCTGGCGCCGGACCATGCGTCGCGACACGGTCCGCGCTTTTGCGGCGCCCCCGCGATGCCGGGATCGGCGTATTGTCGCCAGCACCATGCCCTGTGCGCGATCGATCCCGGATCGGCCGCCGGCGCCGGTGCGATTCGCCGCCTCGCCCGCGCGGCCGACCGCGGCGCCATCCCCCCGGACGAGCTGGCCTATCTCGCCAGCACCGCCGCGCCGGAGCTCGATTGCGCGGACGAGCCGAGCGACCTCGCCGCCTGTATCGATCTGTGGCCGGCACACGAGCGGGGCGACGAATGATGCGCAAGACCAAGGCGGCACGCCGGTCCGAGGAGGGCGGCCCGACGCCGGAGCGGGCGCGCCACGGCGTTATCGAGCGCCTGGATCATGCCATCGCCGACGAGGCCGGCCGCCCGGCGCGCCCCTATCGCGCCGTCGATAGCCTGACCTTGATGCTGCGGCGGGGCACGATCTCGCCGGCGATGCATCAGGCGGCCGAAGATTTTCGCGGCGTGTTCCATCGCGCCAGCCTCGATCCGCTGCGCGTGCCCGATCTCACCCGCATCCCCAGCGGCAATCGCGGGTCCGACACGCCGCTGTCGCTGCGCCACGCCGATGCCCGCCGCAAGGTGTGGGCGGCGCTCGAGGCAATGGGCGGCATCGCCTCGCCCGCCGGCTCCTGTGTCTGGCACGTCGTCGGCTGCGAATGGAGCGTCAAGGATTGGGCGCTGCGCCAGGGCTGGGGCGGCCGGCCGCTGTCCCAGGAAAACGCCGCCGGCGTGCTGGTCGGCGCCCTCGGCATGCTGCAGGCGCATTTCCGGCTATAGGTAGCAAACGAATCTAATATACCCAGGAGACATGATGGTTCTCTTCGGAGTTATTTACATAGAGCGGCTATGGCTACTTTCGATTGGTGCGGAATTCCTCGCCCTGCCTCAACTTGTGCGGCCAATGCACAGTTCTATGGTAAGGAGCCGGATATGGTACGTCCGTCACGAAAAAGTTGCTTATAGGCGCGATTTTACTTGAGCAATCCATCCTATAGCTTTGTCTAAATACAATTTTTGGTTGTATTCTTTTTGTTCACTTTACTCCCATATTATCTGCATGGTAGCTATCTGGCCCCAATTCGCCTATGCGGCCTTGGAGGACTTAGCCGATGAAAGAGCGAACTCTCAAAGCCGTACATAAAACTCTAAAAGCCACCCGTTACGCGCTTATGTTGAAAGGCGCGGTCGGTGGAAGCGTTGCCGCGCTTGCCCTTTTCGGCATAACCGTACCTTACATAGCGCCCTATGTCGGCGTCCCTCATCCTGGTGCGTTTGGCGGAGGCATCGCGGCTACGATAGGTGCCGTTCTCGGAGTGGTTGCAGCCTCAAAGGCATAAAAAATAACACTGCCAGCCACCGAAGACGAACTGTATCAATGGATAGGCGGTCTTATGACCGCCTATTTGCTGATAACCTTTTGTCTAAACGGATGGCGTTTCAAATCCATACACCACCCACGGAAGGAAATTATCGTCCACGTCTTTGATTCAGCCACATTCGCAACCTCCTTTCTATTGCTCGCTGGAATTTTCTCTCCCCCTGTACTGACTGCGCTTGGATCGACCAAGCCGTTTCTACTAATCGCCGCCCTGGCGGGATTGCTCTATTCCATAGGAATTTGGTTTCCGCGAAATGGCAAAGATTAAGCCGTAGTTATTGGGGCGACGCGAGGCATGTTACCCTGTGCCCCGAAAGCACGCCCCTTTATGCGCCGGGTGATGCACCCACCGCCCCCACCGTCGCGCCTATCCGGCGGAAGCCAGGGCCCATTCTAACCATGGATACCGGCCTTCGCCGGTAAGAGGAAAAGGGATATTGGGGCGTCCATTATAACGCATCTTGCGTCATTTTTCTTGACAATCCGGGTCCACTCTGCTAGAAAGGCGCATACTCCAAAATCATCAGCCGGTCGGCCTCGCGCCGCCGGCTTTTTTATTGCCCAAATTTTACCCGGAGGGGCGAATGCCGATGAACCCGAAGCAGCGTTCCTTCGCCCGCGAATATCGCATCGACGGCAATGGCCGCCAGGCCGCGATCCGCGCGGGCTATAGCGCGAACACCGCCGCGCTGGCGGCCCAGCGGCTGTTGAAGCGGGCAGATGTCCAGGCCGAGCTGAAGCGGCTCGACAGGCTGCGCGCCGGCCGCATGCGGCTGTCGAACCAGCGGCTGGTCAAGGAATTGGTGCGGATCGCGTTTTCCGATATTCGCAACTACAGCGAATGGGGACCCGACGGGGTCACGCTGCGGCCCTACGCCCAATTGTCCGACGATGACGCCGCCGCGATCGCCGAAGTGACCCAATATGCCAGCGGCAAAGGCGCGAAGCTGCGCCTTCATGACAAGCGCGGCGCGCTGGAGGTGCTGGCGCGCCATTTGGTGCGGGCCAGCGCCGGGCGGGGGGCCGGCCCGCCCATTTCGCGGGCAAAGGCGATCGCCGATGCCCGCGCCGCTTAAGCGCGCGCATCGAGCGTGCAATTAAGGCACGGAACGGCGAATAAGGCACGGAACGGCAAAGGAAATCACCGAGAAATCTGGCATAATTTAGGCACCGATCACCGCACTCCCGCCATCATCCCCGTGTACCTGTGCGCCCCTGTCGGCGTCACGCCCTAGCGCCGTCGCCCCATGTTGGGGGGATCAGCATCTTTAGGGCCGGAAATGAGAGTACAGAATGCGCAAATTATTGCTGTCGGGATCCGTTTCCCTGATCGCGCTGGCCGGGCTCGCGGGTGCCGCCAACGCCCAAACCATGATGTTTCAGGGCCCCGTGCCGAATTGGGCCGGCCCCTATGTCGGTGTCGAAGGCGGCTATGGCTGGGGCTCCTCCCGCCATACCGACAGCAACGGCTTCGACAGCGGATCATTCTCCACCCAGGGCGGCCTCGCCGGCGGTACCATCGGCTATAATTGGCAGAATGGGCCGTGGGTGTTCGGCGCCGAAGGTGACATGTCCTGGGCCGATATCAGCGGCTCGACCAGCGCCGGCGGTACCTGTGGCGATGCGGTGCGGACTTGCGGCACCCGGCTCTCCGATCTCGGCACGGTGCGCGGCCGGGTCGGCTATTCCTTCGGCCCGATCATGCCCTATGCCACCGGCGGCTTGGCGGTCGGCAACGTCCATGGCGGCGAAGGCAGTGGCGTCGGTACCGGCGCGTCCGGCGCCGGCAGCACCTATCGCGTCGGCTGGACCGCGGGCGCCGGTGTCGAGGATCAATTCTCGCCGCACTGGAGCGCGAAGCTCGAATATCTCCATGTCGATCTCGGCAGCGGGCCGGTCTTCACCGATAGTTTCAATCCCCCGTCCGGCTCGGCGGCGGAGCGGGTGCGCTTCGACGCCGACATCCTGCGCGGCGGCATCAACTATAAATTCTGGTAGGCGATTTTCGCGACTTCACGTTTTTTGCGTTGACAAATCCAGATCGATGTGATAGAGTTTTGTCATCGTAAGAATTCCGCCCCGGCGAGCATCGCTCCGCCGGGGCTTTTCTTTGGCGGGGCGGCGCGATGGGGGACGGTGCCACGCTGCTGTCCCGCTTGGCTGAGCTGCCGCCGGCCGACCGCGAAACCGTCCTGCGCGGACTGGGCGCGGCTGAGGCCGGCATCTTGCACGCCGATTGGCGGATCGCCGGCCGCGCGGCGCAAAACCCGCCGCCGGGGGACTGGCGCGTGTGGCTGCTGCTGGCGGGGCGCGGCTTCGGCAAGACCCGCTCCGGCGCCGAATGGGTGCGTGCCCGGATCGAAAGCGAGCTAGCCGGGCGGGTCGCGCTGATGGCGCCGACCGCCGCCGATGCGCGCGACGTGATGATCGAGGGCGAAAGCGGCCTGCTGGCGATCGCGCCGGCGGCGTTTCGGCCGCGCTATGAGCCGTCGAGGCGGCGTCTGACCTGGCCCAACGGCGCCATCGCCACCGCCTATAGCGCCGAGGAGCCGGACCGGCTGCGCGGCCCCCAGCACGATGCCGCGTGGTGCGACGAGCTGGCGGCGTGGCGCCATGATGCAAGCTGGGACATGCTGATGCTGGGGCTGCGGCTGGGGTCCGACCCGCGCTGTGTCGTCACCACCACGCCGCGCCCCGGCCGGCTGCTGCGCGGACTGATCGCCGACCCCACCGTCGCGGTGACGCGCGGCACCAGTTTCGACAATCGCGCCAATCTTGCCCCGGCCTTCTTCGACGCGATCCTGAAACGCTATGAGGGGACGCGGCTGGGGCGCCAGGAATTGCTGGCGGAATTGCTGACCGACGTGCCGGGCGCGCTGTGGTCGCGCGACACGATCGAGCGCGCCAGCGTTGCCGTGGCGCCGGCGCTGGCCCGAATGGTGGTGGCGATCGACCCCGCCGTCAGCACGGGCCCCGATTCCGACGAAACCGGCATCGTGGTCGCCGCCCTGGGCGTCGATGGTCATGGCTATGTGCTGGACGATCTCTCGGGCCGCTTCGCCCCGCATGAATGGGCGCGCCGCGCCGTCGCCGCCTATCGCGGCCACGCCGCCGACCGCATCGTCGCCGAGGTGAATAATGGCGGCGACTTGGTCGAGGCGACGCTGCGGGTGGTCGATGCCAACGCCAGCTATCGCGGCGTCCATGCCAGCCGCGGCAAGGCGGTGCGCGCCGAGCCGGTGGCCGCGCTCTATGAGCAGGGCCGCGTCCACCATGTCGGCCGGCTGCCCACGCTGGAAGATCAGATGTGCGAATTCACCGGCGACAGCGGGCGCGGCGGCCGACCCTCGCCCGACCGCGCCGACGCGCTGGTGTGGGCGATCACCGATCTGATGATCGCCACCGGCGACACCGGGATTCTCGACTATTACCGCGCGCTCTACCACTCCGGAAGGGAAAGCTGATGCCTCAGGGCGGCACCGCGACACCGATTGCGCCGGGGCTGATCGCCCGGGCGCGCGACGGCATGCGCTATATCATCAGCGGCGTCACGCCGGCGACCTGGTTCGGCCCGTTCCAGCCGATGGCGCCGCAAGCGCCGCCCGAGGTGGCGGGCCGGCAATTCGATTATCCGGTCGGCTACAATCTCGACACCAGGCCGCGCGCCGACGCGCCGATCTCGTTTCACCAGTTGCGGGCGCTGGCCGATGGTTGCGATTTGTTGCGCACGGTGATCGAGACGCGCAAGGACCAGATCGAGCGCCTCGACTGGTGCGTCCGCCATCGCGACCGGCCCAATGGCGAGCCGGCCGGGCGCGACGCCGACCCGCGCATCGCCGCGATCGAGCAATTCTTTCGCCTGCCCGACGGGGTGAATTGCTGGTCGTCCTGGCTGCGGCAATTGCTGGAGGATTTGTTCGTCATCGACGCGCCGGCGCTGTATCAGCGCCGCGATCGGGCGGGGCGCCTCCTCGCGCTGGAGCCGATCGATGGCGCCACCGTAAAGCGCCTCCTCAACGCCGATGGCCGCACGCCGCTGCCGCCCGACCCCGCCTATCAGCAGATTCTGCACGGCCTGCCGGCCGCCGACCTCACCACGCGCGATCTGATCTATCGCCCGCGCAATCCGCGCACGCACCGCGTCTATGGCTATTCGCCGGTCGAGCAGATCGTGATGACGGTCAACATCGCGATGCGCCGCCAGATGTTTCAGCTCAGCTATTACACCGAGGGCAATGTGCCGGAGGCGCTGATCGGCACGCCCGAGAGCTGGGGTCCGAACCAGATTCGCGAATTTCAGCAATATTGGGACGCGCTGCTGGAGGGCAATCTGGGTCAACGCCGTCATGCCAAGTTCGTGCCGGGCGGCGTCGCCAAGACCTTCATCCCGACGAAGGACGCCGAGCTCAAGAACGATTATGACGAGTGGCTGGCGCGGGTGATCTGCTTCGCCTTCTCGATCTCGGCGCAGCCCTTCGTCGACCAGATGAACCGCGCCACCGCCGAGACCGCGCATCACACCGCGCTGGCCGAGGGGCTGGCGCCGATCCAGAACTGGGTCAAGCAGCTCGTCGATGCCATCATCGTGACCGAGTTCGGCGCGCCCGATCTTGAATTTCGCTGGCGCGACGACGGCGCACCCGACCCCGCGACCGCGGCCGGCATCGCGCAAATCTATGTCGCGGCGGGAATCAAGACGATCGACGAGGCACGCGCCGAGATCGGCCTCGCCCCGCGCTCCGTCGCCACGCCGGCACCCACGGACGTTGTTTAATTGACCGCAAAATCTTGAGATGATCAAAAAAGGTACGACGATTACAAATCCGGAAGAATTGTTTCGAGTCATTGATGACCGGGAAAAAGCAAACTCCATCCGTGCTGAATGCGGATCGCGGCCGGCATATTGGTTCCAGGCTCTTCGCGGTCACCTGCGGAATTTGGTTGCTGTTAAGCTTCGTTGGACCGTCCCTACCCTATTTTGATGCCGCGCTGGTGTTGCTGGCGGTTTCCGGCGGACTTTGGGTCGCGAGCGTGCTCTGGATTATCGTGCCTCTCGGCGCGCTCGCCATCGGAGCAAAGCGCATTTTCGCTCGCCAGTACGTCTCGGCGATCGTATGGGCGGTAGTACCTGCCGCCGGCGTTTTCCTCTATTTTGGCGGAACGCATCTCGCGGATACGATCAGATTTCGGCTCGAAAAGACGGATTTCGATCGTGTCGTCGCGGATGTCAGCGCAGGCCGGTGCTCACGTTCCGCGCGCAAGCAGTGGAATGTAGCCGTCGACGAGTTTTCTTGCCAAAAACCCATCATCGTCGTTTTTCCTTGGGGCGGCTTTTTATCCAACTGGTACGGCATCATCTACGATGCCGCGGATCAAATAGCAAAGGCGCCCAAGGATCGTTCACCGGCTTGGAAAGGCAGCGACATTGGCAAAGCGCTTTCATGCTCGGGCGCGAAATTTTCACTGGGCGGTCACTACCATCGGGCTGGCGGCAGTTACGTCTCTGGAACGGACGCATGCGGTTAGCCTGACGCCGCCGTCTTCACCGAGGTCATGCCGATGAACGACACGCTATCGTTGAGCGCGGCCGGTCTCGCCTTCATCGCGGCGTGGGAGGATTTCCGCGCGTCGGTTTATCGCGATGCGGCGGGCATCCCAACCATCGGCTATGGTCACCGGCTGGCGATGGATGAACCCGATCCCGGCGCCATGACGCGCGACGCCGCGCTGTCCCTCTTGAAACAGGATGTCGCGACGGCCGAGGCGGCGGTTCGCCGGACCATCGCCGCCGCGCTGACGCAGGCGGAGTTCGATGCGCTGGTGTCGCTGGCGTTCAACATCGGCGGCGGCGCCTTTGGTGGCTCGACGCTGGCGGCGCGGCTGAATGCCGGCGATTTCCTCGGCGCGGCGCGCGAATTCCTGGCCTGGGACAAGATCCGGGTGGCGGGCGCGCTGACGGTCAGTCCCGGCCTCTCCCGCCGCCGCGCCGCCGAGCGGGATTTATTTCTGCACGCCGACTATGCCGGAGCGCGCAGCCTCAGCGCGTAAGCGTGGGGCAGGTCAGATCGCCTTCCTTGCAGTCGAGAATGCGTTTCAGGACCCCCATCCGCGTTCGCGCGCGCTGGGCCTGGCAATAGGCGATGACCATGTGCTCGGCGCTGCCGCCGGCGATGCCACTCGATTCGAACCGGCATTCGGCGTCGCGATAGGCGTCCCAACTCTTCTCCGCCTGGGCCAGGGCGGCGCGCGCCAAGGGATCGGATAATTCCTTGTTGAGCGCCTTGCGAACGCGGTCGAGCGCCCGGTCCGCGTCGCGCAGCGCCTTGCCGGCACAAAGATCGAGCGCCGCCTGGGTCTCGGCGTTAGCGCAATCCGGCGCCGCCGCGAAAGCCGGCGCGGCGCCCAACAGTGACAGCAGCAAGACAATCGTCAGTCGCCGATAAAGCATCGCCCAGCCCCTCGCAATGGTTTGAGGATCATCATCATGAAACTTTTCGCGCCGATCGCGAAGATCGACGAATCCCAGCGTCTGGTCTTCGGCTATGCCTCGACGGAATCGCTCGACAGCCAGGGCGAAATCGTCCGCAAGGAGGCGATCGAGGCGGCGCTGCCCGATTATATGCGGTTCGCCAATATCCGCGAGATGCACCAGCCGTCGGCGGTCGGGGTCGCGCGCGAGGCGGCGTTGGACGATAAGGGCCTGCACCTCGCCGCGAAAATCGTCGATGACGAGGCGTGGCGCAAGGTCGTCGAGGGCGTCTATCGCGGCTTCTCCATCGGTGGCCGCGTCACCGCGCGCGATCCCGAGGCCAAGCACGTCATCACCGGGGTCGAGCTCCTGGAAATCAGCCTGGTCGATCGGCCGGCCAATCCCGATTCGGTGATCGAGCTGTTCAAGGTGGCCGAAGCCCGTTCCGGCGAAGGCCGGGACCCAGCCGGCGAAGGCCGGAATCCAGTGCCAGGGCCGGTGACGGAAAAGATCGGCGCGCGGCACAGCCGTGACGATCTCGCCCGCGTGCAACATCTGCACGATGTCGCGGTCGAACTCGGCGCCGATTGTCCGGGCGCCCCGCGGAAATTCGCCCAGCCGGACACGCTGGCGAAGCTCGAGCCGCTGAGCGACCAGTTCGCGCAGTTGACGAAGCGGATCGAGGCGCTCGAGGCGCAGCCGATGCCGGCGCGCGCGATGGCAAAAGCCGTCGCCATCGCCAAGGAACAGGATGGCGGCTTCGGTGCTGGCACCGGCACGGACGAAACCGTCGATGATTTCGTGGCGCGCCTGCGCGCCTTGCCGGCCGAGCGGCGCGCCTTCGAGCTGACCAAGCTGGCGCTACGCTTTCCGCGCCCGATCGCCCGCTAACCCAACACTAAACCCGAACGGAGACCGACATGAACGGTAACGTCACGCAGGACACGCTTGCCCTGATGAAACAGGCGCTCGCCAAATCGGGCGAGCTCGCCAAGAGCATCACCCTCGCCACCGGCCTCACCGCCATCGACCTGCAAGCGCCGTCGAAGAATCTCTATCCGACCGTCACGCCGCTGCGCAATTCGATCGCGCGGGTCGGCGGCGGCACCGGCACCGCGACCAGCTGGCGCGCCGTCACCGCCATCACCGGCTCCGGCTACGATGCGATGGGCTGGGTCCCGGAAGGCCAGCGCTCGGCGCGCATGTCCTATACCACCGCGAGCAAGTCGGCGACCTTCGTCACCATCGGCGAGGAAGACCAGATGAGCTTCGAGGCCGAGGCGGCGGCGCAGGGGTTCGAGGATCTCGACGCCACCATGACGCTGCGCCTCTTACAGAAGATGATGCGCAAGGAGGAATGCGGGATTCTCGGCGGCAACGCCTCGCTCGCGCTCGGCACGCCGGCGACGCCGACCCTGTCGGCGTCCGGCAGCGGCGCCACCCTGCCCGGCGCGCCGACGACCTATTCGGTCATCGTCGTCGCGCTGACCTTCGAAGGCTGGAAGAATTCGAGCCTGACCGGCGGCGTCGCGACCGCGACGCAATTCACCGGCGCCGACGGCAATTCCTATACGCTCAACGCCGGTTCCTCGAACAAATCCAGCAATGCGACGCAGGCGGTCTCGCTGGGCCAGACGCTCTTTGCCTCGGTCACGCCGCTGGCGGGCGCGGTCGCCTATGCCTGGTATGTCGGCGCCGCCGGGTCCGAGACGCTGCAGGCCATCACCCCGCTCAACAGCGCCGCCTTCGCCGCGCCGCTCGCGTCGAGCCGCCAGGCGGCGACCGCGATCACCGCGGATTGCTCGGCCAATGCCGGCCTCGCCTTCGACGGCTTGCTGACCGCGACCTTCAATCCCGCGAACAATGCCTATGTGCGGACGCTGGCGACCGGCACCGCCGGCACCGGCACCGCGCTCACCGCGTCGGGGCGCGGTTCGATCGACGAGATCGACACGATGCTGCAATCGATGTGGGATCAATACCGGCTGTCGCCGACCGTGCTCTACGTCAACAGCCAGGAGCTGAAGAACATCACCGCCAAGGTGCTGACCAGCGGCTCGTCGCCGCTGCTGCGCTATGAAGCGACGGCGGACGGGCCGGACCCTTACGCGATCGTCGCCGCCGGCGCGGTCGAATATTATTTCAACCCGTTCGCCCTCGATGGCGGCGTCAAGATTCCGGTCAAGGTGCACCCCGACCTGCCGCCCGGCACGCTGATCGGCTGGTGCGAGCATCTGCCCTCCGCCTATCAGTCGAACGAGGTGCCGAACGTCGCCGAGATCAAGACGCGGCGCGATTATTACCGGGTCGATTGGCCGCTGCGCACCCGCCAGCGCGAGGTCGGCGTCTATGCCGAGGAAGTGTTGGCGATCTATGCGCCGTTCGCGCTGGGCGCCATCACCAACATCGCCAACGGCTGAGCGGGATAGGAGGGGGCGATGACCGCCGGCGATCTCACCACGCTCGACAACGTCAAGGGCTGGCTGTCGCCGCCCTTGACGGCGACCGCTGACGATCAATTGCTGGCGCGGCTGATCACGGCGGCGAGCCGGTTCATTCAGACCTGGCTCAACCGCGCCATCGCCGCCCGAACCTATGTCGAGACGCGCGACGGCGACGGCGGGGCGCGGCTGGTATTCGCCAACGCGCCGGTCACCGCCGTCGCCTCGGTGACGGTGGATGGCCGTGACGTGCCGCCGGCAGGGGGCACGCACGGGCACGGCTATCTTTTCGATCCAAGCATGCTGTACTTGCGCGGCCATCGGCTGAGCGACGGCGTCCAGAACGTGGTGGTGTCGTACACCGCCGGCTATGACGCGACGCCGCCCGACATCGAACAAGCCTGCATCGAGCTGGTGGTGCTGCGCTACAAGGAGCGCGATCGGATCGGCCAGGTGTCGAAGAATCTCGCCGGCGAGATCGTCGCGTTTTCGCAAAAAGATATGCCGGCGGATGTCGCGACGCTGATCGGCCAGTATCGCCGGAATTTCACGCCATGATCGGCGCCGAAACGACGGACGGCGCGGCCGATTGGCTGCGCGGCTTTCCCAACCGCTTGCATGCCCGCCTCGACGGCGTGATGCGGATGCTCGGCCTCGCCCTCGAGGCGCGTGCGCGGCACAGGATGGCGGGCGATGTCTTGCATCGCCGGTCGGGCCGTCTCGACGCCGGCATTGACCTCCAGGTCACATCGGATGGCGGGCACGTCACGGCGACGCTCGGCATCGCCGGCGTGCCCTATGCGGCGTATCAGGAATATGGCTTTCACGACACGCAAACCGTGCGCGCCCACCTGCGCACCATCACGGAGGCGTTCGGGCGAACCATCGCGCCGCGTCCCGTCGCGGTGCGGTCCTTTGCCCGGCGCATCGATTATCCGGCGCATTCCTTTTTGCGCGCGGCGCTGGCCGACATCGCGCCGGACGTGTCCGCGCAAATCGGCGCCGCCGCCGGCGAGGAGGCCGCTTCATGACACGCGAACCGATCTATGCGGCGCTGTTCGACCTGCTGGCGAGCGCCGCGCCGTTCGCCACCGCGAGCCGCCGGCTTCGCCACTGGTCCGATGTCGCTTCGGTGGAACAGCCGGCGCTGTTCATGGCGCAGAAGAGCGAGACGGCGGAACAGCGCCCCAGCCTTCCGGCCAAATGGGTGTGCGACGTCGAGCTCTACATCTATTGCCACGCGCCCGATGAACGGGGGGCGCCCGCCGGGATTCTCAATCCGCTGCTCGACGCGGTCGAAGCGGCGCTGGCGCCGGACACCGCGACCAACGTTCAGACATTGGGCGGCCTCGCCTATCAGGCGGCAATCAGCGGCAAGATCGAAACCGACGAGGGCACGCTGGGCGGCCAGTCGGTCGCGATCGTGCCGATCCGCATCACCGTTCCCTGACCCTCTCCACCGCTCTTCAGAGGAGCAATTCCCATGGCAATCTTTCAGTTCGGTTCGGGCGTGCTGCTCGGCGCCCGCACCGACATCGCCAACGCGACGCCGATCAATTTCGGCCTGGTCCAGGAGGTGCAGCTCGATCTGAGCTATACCACCAAGGAGCTGTACGGTCAGAACCAGTTCGCCATCGCTGTCGCGCGCGGCACCGCGAAGATGACCGGCAAGGCGAAGATGGCGCAAATCAGCGGCCTCGCCTTCAACAATCTGTTTTTCGGCATGAACATGTCGAGCGACTATACCGCCTCGTCGTTCGGCGAAGCCGCGACGGTGCCGGCGAGTTCGCCCTATACCGTCACGGCGGCACATGTGGCGAGCTTCGTCGCGGATTACGGCATGGTCTATGCCGCGACTGGCCTGCCGCTGACCTTGGTCGCGAGCTCGCCCGGCGCCGGCCAGTACAGCGTCAGCGCGGGCACCTACTCCGTCAACGCCGACGATGCCGGCAAGGCGGTCCTGGTCAACTACATCTACACCGCGACCGGCGGCCAGAAAATTCCGCTGGTCAACCAGCCGCTTGGCACGACGCCGACCTTTTCGGCGCAGCTCTATACCAGCTTCCAGGGCAAGACGGTGACGGTGTCGCTCTATAATTGCGTCAGCTCGAAACTCTCCTACGCCACCAAGCTCGAGGATTTCACCGTGCCCGAGTTGGATTTCGCGGTGTTCGCGAATGCCGCCGGCAATGTGCTCGACTGGTCGTTCAGCGAGGCATCGTGATGGCCGAGACCATGACCATCAGCCTCGGCGGCCAGCGTTTCGAGATTCGCGCGCTGACCTTTCGCCAGATGCGCGACATCGAGGAGGCGCTGGCGCGAACCGCCAAGACCGGCCCGCTGACCCGCATCGATTTCGACGCGGCGGTCGATATTCTGGCGGCCGCGCTGCGCCGGGGCACGACGGCACTGGATCGGGAGGCAATCCTCGATCTCGAAGGCAGCAAGGCCGAATTCGTCGCGGCGACGCGCGCCGTGCTGGAGCTGAGCGGCTACATCGAGAAGGCGGCCGCCCCGCCGGGGGAAGCACAAGCGGGGAATTGACCGACTGGGATTTTCTTTATGCCCAGATCATCGCGGCGACCGGCTGGGATTGGGACCAGATCGACGCGCTGACAATGCCCCGCTATCGCGCGCTTCTGCGTTATTGGCAGACCTATCCGCCGGCGCATCTGCTGCTGCGCGCGCTGGTCGGTTTCAAACCGCCGGGCGCCGCCCCAGCCTCGTTCGCGGGGCTGGCGGCGCTGGCCCCAAGCGGAACGCTGAATGTCGCGGCCCTGAAACGGAGTTAAGCAAAGAAAGGAGCGGCGCCGATGGCCGACAATGTCGTCGAGGTCAAACTCGTCGCGACCGACGAGCTGAGCCCGGTGTTCGCGGCGGCGGCGCAACATGTCGATGTTGCGATCAAGCTGGTCGAATCCAGCATGGCCACCGGCGCGAAAAGCGGCGCGCAAGCGTGGAGCGGCATGCTGCGCGAGATCGACAGCGCGGAAACCGCGTTCGTGCGCGATATCGTCTCGCGCCGCCAGTCGCTGTCGCAATCGCTGTTGGATTTGGGCACGCGCCTGCTCGAAGGCGAAATCGCCAACGATCTGAAATATTTCACCAACTATGCGATTCTCAGCGCGCTCGGCGTCAACGCCGACCGGGTGGCATCGCAGCAGGGCCTGGTGGCGCATCTGCTGATGGAATCGGAAAAGACGGCGGCGACCACCACCGGGGTCGCGGCACGCACCTCGGCGGCAACCGTGGGCGCCAGCACGGGTCTGTTGGCCCAGGCGGCGGGCGCGGTGAAATCCATCGCCATCGACGCCGGCCAGACCTTCGCTGGTATCTTCGCCTTTCTCAGTCCGCTGATGGGCCCTGCGGCGGCCGGACCCGCGGCGGCGGGTGAAGCCGCGGTCTATGCCGCGACGGGATCGATCGCCGCGTTCGAGGTCGGCGCCTGGCGCATTCCGGCCGACATGATGGGCGTGCTCCACGCCGGCGAGACGGTGGTGCCCGAGAGCTTCGCGTCGGGATTGCGCAGCTCGATCGGCGGAGGCGGCAGCGACAATGGCGGGGCCGCCGGAGTCGCGCCGAGCATCACGTTCGCGCCGACCATCTCCGCGCTCGACAGCAAGTCGGTGGTCGCGCTGTTCAACAACCCGTCGATCATGCGGCAGTTCGCCCGCAACCTACAATCCTATCTCGGCGCCAATCCCAGCGTGCGCGGCGGCTATTGAATGACATGGTCGGCACCATCGCCACGACCGATGGCTCGGCGCTCGCGTTTCTCGACGGAAGTGGAGGTCTGATACTGCCCATGCCAGCGATCCCGACATTCCCGGCCTTGAGGGGCCTCGCCTGGCCGGTGCTGCGCGCGCCGCTACAGAGCACGCTGAAACACGAAGCGATCAGCGGCAAGCAAACGCGGCTGCAGCTTTATACCTATGGCCGCTACAAATACGGGCTGAGCTTTTCCTATCTCGGCTCCGGCGCCGCCAACCAGGATTGGCAACTGCTGACCAGCTTCTTCCAACTGGTCGCCGGTTCGGCGCTGCCGTTCCATTTCACCGACGCCAACGACAACGCGGTGGCGGGCCAGTTGCTCGGCACCGGCGACGGCGCCAATCGTGCCTTCTATTTCCAACGCACCCTGTCGCTGATCACAGAGCCGATCCAGGACGTGGTGCAATCCTCGGTGACGGTGCGGGTCGCGACCGTCGTGCAAGACCCGTCGATCTATAGTTTTCTGACCGATCCGAATTGGGGCTGCACCTACGGTATCGAATTCAACGCCGGTAACGCGCCGGCGGCGAGCGCGCCGGTAACCGCCGATTTCTCATACAACTGGCTATGCCGCTTCGATGATGACAGCGCCGAATTCTCGCAATTCATGGCGAATTTCTGGGAGCTGAAGAAGCTCGGCTTCACCTCGGAGAAAGTGCTGTGAAGCCCGCCAAATTCGAGACGAGCACGGGCGCGCTCGCGGCGTTTCTCGCCAGCCGCCCGGCCTCGGTCATGCTGTGCGATCTCTATACCTTCGCGCCGGTGGGGTCGATCAATGGCGGCGCGCCGCTGCTTTACACCACGGCCGATATCGATGTCGTCGTGCCCTATGCGGCGGGAACGCCGCTGGTCATCAGCGGGCCGCCCTTGGCGCCGGCGCCACTGGCGGCCGGGCCGACGCGCTATTCCTCGAGCGGCGTCTATTTCGACCAGCTTCAGAACAAGGCCTATGGCCATTGGAAGGTCGGGCTCGATGTCGATACCTGGCAGGTGATCTGCACGCCGAGCCCGGAGGCGGCGATCGGCGGCATGCCGTTCCTGGCGGCGCTGCGGGCACGCGCGCTCGACGGCGCGGTGGTCGCGGTCGACCGCGCCTTCATCGACAATCGCGACGGCGTCGGCTATGCGCCGACCCTGTCGCCGCTGGGCGTGGTCAATGTCTTCACCGGGCGCGTCGCCGAGATCGATCTCGGCCGCTCCAACGCGGTGATCTCGATCAATTCGCATCTCGAGCTCCTATCCCAGAACATGCCGCGCAACCTCTACCAGTCGGGGTGCCGCTGGCCGCTGTTCGGCGCGGGCTGCAACCTCGCCGCTTCGAGCTTTGGCGTTGACTGCAACGTCATCTCGCCGCCGGCTCCCAACAATAACCAGCTCTATCTCAATCTCTCCGCGCCGGTCGGCTCCGGAACCTACGCGCTCGGCCGGATCGTCTTCGTCAATGGCGCCAATCAGGGCTTTTCGCGTTCAATCCGATCCTGGTCGCTGGGGCCCGGACCATCGCCCGCGGCCACCGTCACGTTGATGGCGCCCTTTCCCTTCGCGTTCGACGTCGGCGACGGCGCGATCGCCTATCCCGGCTGCGACAAGCAGCTCAGCACCTGCGACGCCTTTGGCAACGCCGCCAATTTCGGCGGCATGCCCTTCATCCCGGCCCCGGAGATGAGCGCCTGACCATGGACACATCCGACTTTTCGCTGAAGACGGTGCTGCAGCTGCCGGATGCCGGCGCGCTGACGGGCAATGAATTCGTTCATCTGGTGCAAGGCAGCGACCCGGCGGCCGACGTTAAATGCACGCTAAATTTCCTCGGCGCCAGCGTCGCCACCGGCCTGATCTTCGTCACCAGCCTCACCGACAATCAGCCCTCGATGGCGATCGGCCAATTGGTGCAATGGCCGATGTCGTGGCGTGGCATGGCGTGCGGGTATGAGGCGGCCGCCGGCGGCTTCGAGACCGATATCAACCTGCAACAGGTCCCCGCCGTCAGTCCGGCGATGACCGGCGCCGGCGCCACTTACGAGGCGCTGGACCATGTCGCGGCCTTTGGCGAGCGCGCCGGGCGCGGCGCCTGGTCCTATTCCGGCACCTTCCTCGGTCAGCAGGCGGGATATTTCTCGCACGGCTATGCCTCGTGCTTCGCCGGCCGCTGGGCCGGGTTCGCGTCGGTCGGCGCGCAGATCAGCGCGGTTGGCTATCAGGCCGGCTCATTCTCCAACGGCGGGATCGACACCAACACGACCGCGCTTATAGGCGCGCTCGACGCGACCACCACCGGCACCGTTTCGGTCGGCAATGCCGCGCCCTGGGCGCCCGGTACACTCGGCTATGCCAACGGCACGCTGTTCTTCCTGATCGATCAGGAGGTGGTGCAGGGGCACTACGTCGATGGCACGCATATCGCCCTTGATGTGCGCGGCGCCAACGGTTTTGCCGGCGCCAAACACGGTGCCGGCGCGCCCGTGGCACGCCTGATGCCATCCGGCCAAAACAATTTCGTCGGGGTCGAGGCCGGCAAATTCGCCTGGGGCGGCAATAACGATTTCCACGGCCACCAGTCGGGGTATTGGTCAACGCTGCACGACAGCGTCGGCTTCGGCTACCAGACGCTGTTTGTCTCGACCGGCTACAATCACGTCGCCATCGGCAGCCGCGCCAGCCAGGCGGTTGCCGGCCACGATACGGTGGCGATTGGCGCCGGCGCGACCACCGCGGTTCTCGGGACACCGTTCAGCGTCGCGACCGGCCCCGGCAATCGCACCGTCGATATCGGCAATGTCGGCGGCTTGCCGAGCCAGAACATCGCGATCCCGGCCGGCACCGGCGCGGCGAATGGCTGGACCAGCGGCCAGCAGATCAATCTCGGCTGGAGCTGGAGCGGCACTTTTCCGCCCGCGCATCTCGGCTCGACCAGCAACACCTACATGTTCACCTACTACAAGACCGGCGGCAGCGAATATCTCCTGCCGTCGAAGCAGGTCTGGTATTGGGACGGCAGCGCCACCGCCGACGCCAATCCCGGCGACAATAGTCCGCCGGTTGGCGGCAACGATGTCGCGAGCTGGCCCAGCGCCGAAAGCCCGACGCACACACTCCACCAGCCGGTCGGCACCGCCACCTTCACGCCGATCATCGGATCGAACGAAGCGACGGCGGTGGGGTCATCGGCGCGCGCCACCGCGCAGAATGCCGTCGCGCTCGGCGCCAATGCCACCGCCAATCAATTGAACACGGTGGCGGTGGGCCAGGCGGCGGCCGCGACCGGCGATCATTCTTCCGCGTTCGGCACCAACGCGGCGGCAAGCGCGAGCTTCGCGCAAGCCATCGGCTATGCCGCCAGTGCCACGGGCGGAAGCTCGCTCGCAATCGGCGCCAGTGTCGCGGTCAGCGGCATCGAAAGCGTCGGCATCGGCAAGAGCGCCAACGCCGCCGGCGACGATGCCGTCGCGATCGGCGCGACCGCGTCGGCGGCCGGCCTCGACGGCACCGCAATCGGCTTCGGCGCCAGCGCCGGCTTCACCAATTCGACAGCGATTGGCTATCAGGCGGCGGCGACCAACAGCAACTCGGTGGTGCTGGGCAACGGATCGGTCACCCGTGTCTATGCCGCCGTCACGTCGTTCACCGCGATCTCCGACCGGCGCCGCAAGAAGGATATTCGCGACCTCGATCTCGGCCTCGACTTTGTCACGAAGCTGCGCCCGGTCGCCTATCGGTTTCGGAGCGGCGACGAGACGCTGCGCTATGGCTTCATCGCGCAGGAAGCGGCCCGCGCCTTGCCGCGGCCGCTCCGCGACCGGATCCATAGCGACGGCCAGGGCCTCGCCCTGGTCGAGCGCGAAGCCGACGCCGAGCGCACCTTCCGCATGAATTACAGCGAGCTGATCGCGCCGCTGGTCCGCGCGGTCCAGGAACTCGCCGAGGACAATGCCGCGCTGCGCCGGCGAATCGATGCGATCGGGGAAGCCCAATGAGCGAGAGCGAGGAGCGCGCGGCGGTGATCGCCGAAGCGCGCGGCTGGATCGGCACGCCGTACCGGCATATGGGGCGGGCCAAGGGACCAGGGGGCGGGGTCGATTGCGCCCAACTGGTCTGGGCGGTGTTCCACAATGTCGGGCTGACGCCGTTCCTGCCACTGGAGCCCTATTCGCGCGACTTCATGCTGCACCAGGGCATCGAGCGCTATCTGAGCATCGTGCTCGACCGCGCCCGCGAGATGGGCGAGCGGGAGGTTCAGCCCGGCGACCTCGTGCTGTACCGGATGGGGCATCTCTATGCGCATGGCGCCATCGTCGATGCGCCGGGATGGCCGCGCATCATCCATGCCTGGTACGCGGCGGGGGCGGTGATCGGCGACAGCGGCATCGCCCACCGGCTCGCCGGCCGGCCCCGCAAATTCTTTTCGCGCTGGTGATCCGATGGGCATCCTGTTCGGCGGCGGCAGCCGCGTCAATCAAGCGGACCAGCCGGCGACCAGCCTGCGCGTTCAAACCGCGATCAACGGCCAGCCCGTCGCCATCGTGCACGGCCAGAACCGGCTGGCCGGCGACCTCGTCTGGTATGGCGGCTTCACCGCCGGCGGCGGCGGCAAGGGTGGCGGCAAAGGCGGCGGTGGTGGTGGCGGAGGCGGCGGCAAGGGCGGCAAGGGCGGCGCGCAGCCCAACTACACGGCGGACGTAATCATTGGCCTGTGCGAGGGGCCGATCTTCGGCATCGGCACGGTGTGGGATGGCGGCTCGCTCGAAACCACCGCCAAACTTGGCCTCACAGTGGTGGATGGCTGGCAGGCACCCCAGCCCTGGACGTTTCTCGTCGCCAGCTATCCGCGATATGCGCTGACCTATTCGTCGCTCGCCTATGTCGGCGCCGCCCCAATGCAGCTCGGCTCCAGCCCGTCCTTGCCGAATTTGAATTTCGAGATCTTGAGCGCGCTGTCCTGCGCCGTCAGCGAAACTTATTCCGTAACGTCGCCCCACACCTTCACGCCGTCTTACTTCACGCTGTCCTCGTCGGTCACCGAGCGGATCACCATCCCGGCCACGGCGCCGTTCCAATACCAGGCGCTGAACCCCGAGGCCCAGACCCATGTCCGCGTACTGGGTGGCGGCCTGATCAAGGGTTCGTCGATCCCCGGTGGCGCCAGCCAAGGGGTCATCGGCGACGATGGTCTCGTCTTCACGCGCGTCACCGGCACGCCAGCCGCCGGACAATATGCGATCGCCGCGAACGCGGCCGGCTGGATTTATACGTTCGCCGCCGCCGACGCCGGCACCGCGATTACCATCATCGATCTCGCGATCGGCCCCGCCGTCTTTTGTGCCTATCCGAGCGGCGCCGATCTCGTCGCAGGGTCGGCGACGATCAGCATCGCACCGACAATCATCCCGGCCGGCGGCGGTCAATTGGTATTCGGTCCCGGTATCCCGTCCGGCACCGTCACCATCTTCGCCTCCGGCAGCACCGTCATTCTGAGCCAGCCGGCGACGGCTACCCTCACCGGCGCTTCCCTGATTTTCGTCGCCACCCCCCTGCACCAGGTGCTCGGCACGCCGGCGGCGGGGCAGTTCAGCGTCTCGGTGCAGCCCGGAACCTATGGCCAGTATCAATTCGCGACGGCCGACAATGGCAAGGTCGTATTCATCGTCGACGTGCCCGATGCCAACCCGGCCGAATCGCTGACGGATTATCTGACCAATCCACGCTATGGCTGCGGCTTTCCCGCCGCGAACCTGTTCGATCTCACGACACTGGAGGCATACGCCTATGCGACCGGCATGTTTATTTCGCCCGCCCTCGTCTCCGCCCAGGCCGCGAACGACTTCCTGAAGGATTTCGCGACAGCGCTCAATGGCGAGTTCGTGTGGTCGGCGGGACAGCTCGATTTCGAGCCGTATGGCGACGCCACGATTACCGCCTTCGGCAAAACCTATGTCCCGGCGTCGGAACCCTGGTACGCGCTCGACGATGATGATTTTCTGAAGAACGAGGGCACCGCCAGCGTCGGCGTCTCGGCCTTCACCGGCGACGATCCCGTCGTGTGCGTCGTTCCGCGGCTGAGCGATGCCGCCAATGCCGTGAAGGTCGAATATCTCGACCGCGGCAATTCCTATAACCCCTATATCGTCGAGGCTCAGGACGATGCCGCGATCAACGCCTATGGCCTGCGCCCCGCCGACACCACGCAGCTCCATTTCTTCTGCTCGGCCGATGCCGCGATGATGTCGGCACAGTTGCGGTTGGGGCGCCAGCAGGTGCGCAACCTCTACAGTTTCACCGTGCCCTGGTACTTCATCCTGCTCGATCCGATGGACATCGTCGCCATCAACGATTCGCGCCTCGGCCTGGTCAATCAGTGGGTGCGCATCCGCGAGATCACCGAGAACCAGCAGGACGGCACGCTGACCATCACCGCCGAGGAATATCTGCAGGGCACCGGCAGCGCCGGCGTCTATGCCGCCCAGCCGGGTGTCGGCTATGTCCCCAACCTCGATATCAGCGCGTCGCCGGTGAACTGATGCCGATCATCTTCGAGCCACCGGCCGGCCTGCTCACCGCCCAGAGCCTCGGCAATCTCGGCTCGCCCGGCGACGGCAGCGGGGTCGCGCCGAGCGGCGGCCCGCAATTATGGATCGCGGCCTCGCCGCGCAACGCCGATCCCCTCTGGGGCGGCTGCGAGGTCTGGCTGTCGTTCGACAATACCAGCTATGTGCGGATCGGTTCGATCGTCGCGACGGCGAAACAGGGCGTGCTGACCGCCAGCCTCGGCGCGCCGCCGGGCGCCAACCCCGACACGACCAATACGCTGTCGATTGACCTCGCGATGAGCGGCGGCGAGTTGCCGACTGGCACCGATGCCGACGGCGCCGCCGGGCGCACCCTCTGCTATGTCGATGGCGAGTTGATCGCGTTCGGCCTCGCGACGCCGACCACCGGCGATGCCTACGACCTGACCGGCCTCTACCGCGCCCTGTTCGGCAGCGCTGGCGTCTCGCATTCGAGCGGCGAGGCGTTCGTCTTTCTCGACGATGCGGTTTTCAAATACAATTTGCCGCCCGCCTATGTCGGCCAGGCGCTCTATTTCAAATTCGCCTCGTTCAATGCCTGGGGCGGCGGGCTGCAGGATCTGTCGGACCTTACCGCCGTGACCTACACGCCCAGCGGCGGCGGGGTCGCGTTCTCCAACAGCCCCTTCATGGCGATCCTCTACAACGGCGCCACCCTGTCGCTGGGCGATATCGCCAGTCCGCTGGGCGCGGTGTTCGAGTGCGGGCCGATCGACGGCGTCGGGCAAGTCCTGCAACTGGGGAGTCTCTGAGCCATGGCGGCGGCATCCAATTTCCTCGGCATCAATACCGGCACCGACGCGGCGCGCGCCGCGATCACCAAGCCCGGCGGCATCGCCTATGTGCTGGCCTATATCATCGACACCGGGCGGCTGTGGTTTTTCGACGGCGCGACCCCGGGCGGCGTCGCCCTCGCCCTCCGAAGCGACATCGCGTCGGCAACGGCGGCGCTGAAAAACGCCAGCTTCGCGGTGACGCCCGTCAATAAGGTCTATCACTGCGACACCAGCGGCGGCGCCCTCACCGCGACGCTGCCGGCCGGCCCCGCCCAGTGGGACGAATTCAGCTTCGTCGATACCGCCGGCCAGGCCGCCACGCATGCCATTACCGTCGCGCTCAATGGCAAGAACTTCCAGGACGGATCGACCAACCCGGTGATCGCCGACGCCTACGGCATGCTGAAAATTCAATTCAACGGAACCCAATGGGTGCAAGTGTCATGACGAGTCAGGTCGCCAATCCGCTCGACATTCCGAGCGGTCTCACCGCCGGCCATCTGGTGCTGGCGCCCACCGCCCCCAGCCAAAGCGCGGCGGATGGCGGCGCGCCGGGCGCGCTGGCCAATCTGGGCGTCGGAGCCGGCTTGGTATCGAGCGGCGGCAATCTCAACGCCGCGACCAACCTGCAAAGCTTTACCGCGTCGGGAACCTGGACAAAGCCGGCCGGCATTACCTGGGTGCGCGTCATCGCCATTGGCGGTGCCGGCGGCGGCGGGGGTGGCGCGCAGCAGGCCAGCGGCAGCGCCTGCTCGGGTGGTGGCGGTGGTGGTGGCGGCGACGTTACCGAACTCGTTTATCTGGCGAGCGCCCTGCCATCCTCGGTCAGCGTAACTATCGGCGCCGCCGGAGGGGCAGGAACGGCGGCAACCACCAGCACGACAGCCGGCGGCAACGGCGGCGCGGGCGGACAGACCACCTTCGGCCCTTACCAAACGGCCTTTGGCGGTGGCGGCGGCGCCGGCGGGCAGTTAGCAGCGACTTCAGGTGGCGGTGGCGGCGCAGGAATGTCGGCGGTAGGTGTTTCTGCCACGGGCGCCAGCGGTGCCGTAACAGTGACCGGCAGTGGTAATGGTGGGACTGGCGGTGCTGGGAGCGTCGCCGCGGTATCTGGTGCGGGTGGCGGCGGCAGCGGCTGTAGCGCTTCCGGTGTCTCATCGATTGGTGGATTTAATCTTACCGATATCGGCGGCAGCGGTGGGGCCAGCGGTGGCGGCGTCACCAGCGCCAGCGCCTCGAACAATGGCGGCAACGGGGTAGCGCATGGCCACTCGGCCGTCACAGGCGGTTCATCCGGCTTGCCTGCCGGCGGCGCAGGCTCTTCGGCCACGAATGTGACATCGGCCTACCAGGGCGCCTCGGGTGGCGGCGGCTATGGCAACGGCTCCGGCAATGGCGGCAATGGTGGTGCCGGCGCCACCGGCAGTGGCGGCGGTGGTGGCGGTTCGGTCCTAAACGGCGCGACACCGGGAACCGGCGGCGCCGGCGGCCCCGGCATCGTCATCGTCATCAGCCAATAGAGAGAGCAAGCCATGAACGCCATCCAGGCCGAAGAATCATGTGGCCGTCCCGAGAAGGGCACGGCCGCGCTCCGCACCCACGAAGCCGTGTGCGCCGAACGCTATGCCAATCTCTTGACCGCCCTCCAATCGACGATGCGGCGCGTCGGCCGGCTGGAAGTATTGGTCGTCATCGTCGCCGGCTCGGTCATTTGCGGCATGGGCGGCATCATCTTCACCCTGGCCTTGAAGCTCGGCGCCCATTGACGCCGCGCTCATCCGATCCCTGATCCGCCGCCCTTCGAGGCGGTTTTTTTATGAGGAGAACGCAATGCTGCAATACCTCCTGGCGCGTGCCGTGGAGCCATCCTCCTATGCCGGTGCCGCAAGCCTGCTGAGCATGCTGGGCATCGTCATCGCCCCCGCCGAATGGCAGGCGATCGTCGGCGTGCTGACGGCGGTTGCGGGCCTCATCGCGATTGTCCTGCCCGAGCTCGGGGGCGGCGCGCCGCCGCAACCCACGCGCAATCCCTGAACCGCCGGCCCTTTCCACTCCCGGAGCAACCCGCATGACATGGATAGTCAAACAATCGGCGGCGGCGATGATGCTGGCGCTGGCCGTTCTGCCGGCCTGCGCGCCGGTCTCGCCCTCGGCCGACGCAATCGCCAGCGACGCCTCCGGCGTCGCGAGCAATCTCGCGCTCATCTGCCAGACGCTGGTGCCGGCCGTCGAGGCGACCGCCACCGCGCTGGCCAAGGGCGGGGCGGCCACCATCCTTCAAACAACCGAGAATGATTTCGTGACGCCCGCCTGTGCCGCGGCGAATGCCCTCGGCGATGGATGGCTGGCGGACGTGATGGCGGATATGATCTTCTCGGGCACGGCCGGGCAGCAGAATCCGGCGGCGGCATCACCAGGCGGGGGGCACTGATATGCGGCGGCTTGCGTTCTTGGCCATATTGCTGCTGGCGGGCTGCGCCGCGCCGATGGAAACGATCTCGGCATCGCAGCAAGCCGTCACGCGGATAGAACTGGATTATGTCCAGAAATTTCTGGTTCCCGCCGCCGCCTATGATCTGTTGCCGCGCTGTGCGCAGCCGCCCGGAACGGCCTGCGGCGACCCGGCGACCATCGTACAACTGCGCGCCGCGCAACGGAAATTGCACGACGCAATTTATGCCTTGCGCGATTTGACGGATGCGGCACCGGCGGCCGATGCCGGCACGCTTCTCGCCAATGTCCAGGCGTCGCTTGGGGGTGCCGAAGCGCTGTTGCCAGCGAAGGCGGGTGCGCCATGACGCTCGGCCTGACTATTTTGAGCCTCTTGGCGAAATATCTGCCGCTGGCGATCAAGGTCGTGCAGGCCGGCCTCGCCAGTTTCGAGACGATCCACGACGCGGCGACGAAAATTCAGGCCAGCGCCGGCAATCCGACCGACCGCGATCGCGTCGCGGCCGAGGCGGAAATCGCCAATCTGGAGGCGCTGCTGAACACCAACCCTTCGACATAATCCATGGATCGAGCAGCCTTGCCCCAAGACGGTGCCTTCCGTCAGCTTCTGAGCGGCGAAATCCTGCGCAGCGAGCGGCGGCGGGTCCTTACGCTGGCCGGTGTGATGACGACGATTATCGTGATCATCCTGACGCTTTTCGTCGTCGCCCCCGGGCTGATCCGATCGATCTTCCACGCCGATATTCCCTATCACCTGCCGCTTGAAGTGTTTCCGCCGTTCATTCTCTACGAACTGGCGGCCGCGAGTGTCTTAACCTACCTCGCGCGCGCCGGGCGTGGCTTCCCGGCGGTCGGGCGCTATGCCAACGCCATCATCGAGACCAGCCTGCCGACCCTGCTGATCTATCTCTTGACCCACTATGTCGGGCGGCCGTTCGCCTTCAACGCATGGCCGTCGCTGTTGTATTTCCTGTTCATTATCCTGTCGACATTGCGGCTCGATTTCGCCCTGTCGGCATTTACCGGCGCGGTCGCCGCGATCGAGTTGTTCGCGCTCGCCGCGGTCCTACTGCCGCTGAGCTGGCGGGTCGATGACCTCAATTTCAGCATCAGCTATCACCTGACGCGCAGCGCGGTCCTATTCGCGGCGGGAATTCTGGCCGGCACCGTCGGCGTGACGATCCGAGGCCATTTCGAGCGCGCGCTCGCCGCTGCCTCGGCACGCGACCGGGTGACCAACCTCTTCGGTCAGCATGTCTCGCCCCAAGTGGCCGACCGGCTGCTCGCCATCGGCGCCGGCGAACTCAGCGAAATGCGCCGGGTCTGCGTCATGTTTGTCGATATTCGCGGCTTCACCGCGGCGGCCCGAATCCGGTCTCCGGAACAGGTCGTGGCGCGCCTCGACGATGCCTTCGCGATCCTGGTCGCGATCGTCGATCGTTACCACGGCATCGTGAACAAGTTCCTGGGCGATGGCTTTCTCGCCATGTTCGGCGCCCCCATCGACGATCCCGCGGCAGCGGCCGACGCGGTCGCGGCGGGCCGCGCGATGCTGCATGCCATCGCGCAGAGCAATATCGGCAACGACTGGCCGATCAAGATCGGCATCGGCGTGCATATCGGCGACGCGGTGACGGGCACGGTCGGGTCGCCGCGCCGCAAGGAATATACCGTCATCGGCGATACCGTGAATTTGGCCTCGCGGCTCGAGGCCCTCAACAAGGAGGTCGGTTCCGAATTTCTGGTATCGGATGCCGTTCACCAAGCGGCGGGTGCCGCGATCGGCGATTGCCAGGCGCTGGGTCCCGTCGCCGTGCGCGGCTACGCCGACCCCGTAACGGTCTGGCGCCTCGCCTGAACGGCGGTTTGGGGAAGATCGGCTCGGGAAATACTGGTCGGAGTGAGAGGATTCGAACCTCCGGCCCCCGCCTCCCGAAAGCGGTGCTCTACCAGGCTGAGCTACACTCCGGCCGGCGCGCGATATACCGCCTTATCGACGACGCGGCAACCCGCAATCGACAAAGCGAGGCCAGAACCGGGGTTCAGTGACGGCGCGCGAGGCAGAAATCGATCGCCTCGTTCAGGGCGCGCTTCTCCGGGCACTCGCGGAACAGCGCCAGCGCGCGGCGCGCCAGCTCGCCATAGTGCCGTGCCCGATCCCAGGTCGCATAGAGGCAGCCGTGGCGGTTCATCAATTCGACCGCGCGGGCGAGATCGCCGTCGCGCTGCTCCTGCTCTTCGAGGGTGCGCCGCCAGAAGGCGCGTTCGGTCTCGTTGCCCGCCCGGAAGGCAAGCACCACCGGCAGGGTGATCTTGCCGTCGCGGAAATCATCGCCCACGGTCTTGCCCAGTTCCGCTTCCTGCGCCGAGTAATCGAGCATGTCGTCGATCAGCTGAAAGGCGACGCCGAGATTGCGGCCATAGGCGTCCATCGCCTCCTCATCCTCGGCGGATCGCTCGCCCAGCACCGCGCCGATGCGGCTCGCGGCGGCGAACAGCTCGGCGGTCTTCGCCCGGATCACCTCGAGATAGGCGTCTTCCTGCGTGCTGGTGTCGTTCGAAGTCATCAATTGCAGCACTTCGCCTTCGGCGATCACCGCCGACGCGCGCGACAAGATTTCCAGCACGCGCAACGAGCCGTCTTCGACCATCAACTCGAAGGCGCGGCTGAACAAAAAATCCCCAACCAGCACCGACGGCTTGTTGCCCCAGACAGCGTTGGCGGTCGCGAGACCACGGCGCAGGCCGCTGGAATCGACGACATCGTCATGGAGGAGGGTCGCGGTATGGATGAACTCTACGGCCGCCGCCAGCGCGAAGTGCCGATCGCCGCGATAGCCGCAAAGCCGCGCCGTCGCCAGGGTCAGCATCGGGCGCAGCCGCTTGCCGCCGGCGGCGACGATATGGCCCGCGAGCTGGGGGATGAGGGCGACCGAGCTGTGCATGCGCTCGACAATCAGCCGATTAACCCGCTCTAAATCGCCCTTCAGCAGATCGGTCAGGGTCTCCAGCGAGGCTTGTGGCTTTGCCCCGTCTTCAGTTGCACCTGCCGGCAGCGCCACGCAAAAACTCCAACGGTTCGCCGCCTCGCTTGACGGCAAGAAGATCGCGGGCGAGCATAGGCCGCTTACCGAAGGGGTCAAGCCCGGCAGGCTGTTGTCCGGCACCGGCCCGTCGCGCTATGCCAAAGGCCCGATGAAAGAACTCAGCCGCAGTAACGATCTTGTCTTCATCTCCTGGGCTCGGACCTTTCTCGCCGACGCCGGGATCGCGACCATGGTCCTCGATAACCATACCAGCATCATCGAGGGCAGCGCCGGCGCCATTCCCCGGCGCATCATGGTCGCCGACCGCGACCTTGAGCGGGCGCAGGCCCTGTTGAAAGACGCAACGGAGCGGCTGGAATGAGCGAGGGCGCGGCGCCGGCCGGCGCCGCCGCCAGCGACGCGATCACCGAAGATACCCTCCTGGGCGGGCGGATCCGGCTGCGCCAGCCGCGCGACGGTTA
>Ga0208357_1000595_pt1 | contig 28544 bp, 23 predicted proteins | sample NGESurdeep092012_6_FD_184487 | JGI IMG/M metagenome (GOLD analysis project Ga0208357, IMG submission 184487) | Arctic peat soil microbial communities from Barrow, Alaska - NGEE Surface sample F52-2 deep-092012 (SPAdes) | ecosystem: Environmental > Terrestrial > Soil > Wetlands > Peat ...
GCTCATCCTCACTCAGCGTCAACTCGGCCTTCGGACGTCCCGTTCTTGGCATACCCCATTCTACAACTTAACCAGAGAATTTCAGGCGCAGGACACTAGGTGCACTCGCCGAGTTGGTGGCGATCGACGAGAACCTCGTTGCCGCTGCGCCGCGGACCGTGGAGCTGGCGGATGCCGCGGCCTTGCCGCTCGCGGGCCTTACAGCACAGCAAGCACTCGGCGCAGCTCACCTCGACGTTGGGCCCGGCGACAACCTGCTGGTAACGGGCGGCGCCGGCGGTGTCGGACTACTGGCGATCCAGCTGGCCAAGTGGCACGGCGCCCACGTGACGACGACCGCCTCGACCTTGGGGCGGGAGCTCGTGCTCGCTGTCGGGGCCGACGAGGTGATCGACTATCACACACAGAAGATTTCGGCCGTGTCGCCGCCCTTCGACAAAGTCTTCGATCTCGTCGGCGGAGACGCCCTTGGCGACGTCGTCTCCGCGACGCGCCGCGGCGGGCGGGTGGTTTCGGTGACCGGCCCTCTGACGGCCGGCAGCGTGACCGCGGACATCGTCGGCCTGCGACGGGCGATCGTCCGAGCGGGGGCCGCCGTCATGAGCAGGGGCATTCGCAAGCGAGCGGCCGGCGCGGGCGTGTCATATGAGCACTTCTTCATGGCACCGGATGGTGCCGGTCTGGCAGAGCTGTCAGGGCTCGTCGACGACGGCGCGCTCACGCTCACGGTCGACAGTCGGTTCGCCTTTTCAGATTTCCGAAGCGCGTTTGCGCGCCTCGAGTCACGTCACGCGAAAGGGAAAGTGGTCATCGAGTTGCCGGCGTGAGCGCAGCAATCATCGTTCGTTCTCGGCCGACTCAGTGATCCTTTCGACACGCGCCGGGTCCGAGATGGAGTCGATTTCGATGACCTTGCCGTCGGCGATCGTGAAGCCCATCACCGTCACTGGGCGGCCCGCCATGGTCACGATCACCCCGGGCCCCCCGTTGACGACTGCAGGAAGAATGCCGGTGTCTGCGCGCGAAAGCACCGTCTTCAAGCCTCGGTTCGACTGCGTGGCGACCTCGGCAGCACCCCGCACGACCATCGAGGCGGCCGGGAACGCGCTGCCGCCGTCGATGCGCAGCACGACGTCAGGATGAAGCACCGTCACCAACGCGTCGAAGTCGCCTTCACGTGCCGCAGCGAAGAACGCGTCGACGATCTCACGCTGACGGCGAAGATCCGCTCTGGGCGCAGGAACGTCGGCACCCTTGACCCGACGGCGCGCCCTGCTCGCCAGCTGCCTGGCCGCAGCCGGCGTGCGCCCGACCATCGGCGCAATCTCGTCGAAGGGAAGCTCGAACATGTCATGGAGCACGAAGACTAGTCGTTCTGCCGGGGTCAGGGTCCCTAACACTACCAGCAGGGCGAGGCTCACGGAGTCGGCCAGCACCGCTTCATTCTCAGGGTCGTACCTGTCCTGCCGGCTGACGACGGGATCGGGTACATACGATTCGAGCGGCTGCTCCTTGCGAACGTTGCGCGATCGAAGCATGTTCAGACACACGCGCGCAACGACGGTTGTCAGCCATCCGCCGAGGTTTTCGACATCACCGGCCTCTGCTCGGTGCAGGCGCAGCCAGGTGTCCTGAACGGCGTCGTCGGCGTCGGCGAGCGATCCGAGCATCCGATAGGCAACCGCCCGCAGATGACCTCTGTGCTCCTCGAACTGCTGTGTCAACCACTCTCGCTCGTCCATCGGTCACATTCTCCTGTTCTCACGTGTCATGTTAATGACCCCCCGAGCACGATCAGTGTGACAAGGCACCTGACACGCCACCTGACAAGGCGGGCGGTCCAAAGAAAGGAAGTAGCACAATGCGAGTTTTCGTCACAGGTGCAAGCGGAGCGATCGGCGCCTATTTGGTTCCGCAATTGATCGAGGACGGCCACGAGGTGATCGGCACATACACCTCGTCTCCTGCAAAGGCCGCGCGGCTGCGGGCATTCGGTGCTGTGGCGGTGCAGCTCAACCTGCTCGATGCCGCTGCGGTGCGCGCTGCGGTGCGCGCTGCGAAACCGGATGCCATCATCCACGAGGCGACCGCCTTGTCGGGTGGCGGCTTCTCCCGCAAACTCGACACGTCTTTCGCCCGCACCAACCCGTTGCGCACCGCGGGCACCGACGCGCTGCTCGCTGCGGCGAAGGAGGCGGGCGTGCAGCGCTTCGTCGCCCAGAGTTTCGCGCCGTACCGCTACGCGCGGCAGGGCGGGATGGTGAAGACCGAATCGGATCCGCTCGACACCGCGCTCCTCAAGGGCACTGAGGAGACCTTCGGCGCCATGACTCATGTGGACACGGTCGTCCCGGAAGCGGGTGGAATCGCACTGCGCTACGGGGGCTTTTACGGCTCGAGCAGTGATCAACTGCCCGGTGCAGTGCGCAAGGGCATGTTCCCGATCATCGGGAATGGCGAAGGTTACATGTCGTTCGTCCACCTCGAGGATGCGGCCGCCGCAACCGTTCTCGCGCTGGAACACGGTGAGGCCGGCATCTACAACATCGTGGACGACGATCCAGCCCCTCTGCGCGAATGGCTGCCGGCGCTCGCTGAAGCACTCGGAGCCAAGCCGCCTCGGCACATGCCGGTGTGGCTGGCGCGCCTGATTGCCGGCGAAAGCGGAGTGAGATCGGGCACGCAGACGCGCGGCGCATCCAACGCCAAGGCCAAGCGCGAGCTCGACTGGACCCTGCGCTATCCCAGCTGGCGCCAGGGCTTCATCGCGGCATACTCTGCCGCAGGTGTTCAGCACGGTGCCCGATAGCATGGCAACCACCCATGAACGTGCAGCCGCCTCGAGTCGAAACCCCCCGGACGACGTTCGTGCTGCCGTTCACGCCGCCCTATGAGGCGTCCGCAGCGCTGGCGACACTCGCCGCCCACGCCATCCCGGGCGCCGAGCACACCGATCTGGTGGCCCGGTCGCATACCCGGTTGTTCCCGGATACCGCGGGCACGATCGCCGCGACCGTCACCTTCGCAGCCGACCATGTGATGGTGACGGCGGACACGGATGCGACGGGCGCTGCACGCCTCACCCCGGTACTGCGCCGCTGGCTCGATCTCGACGCAGACCCGGATGCGGTGTACCGAACACTGCGCGACGACCCGATCATCGGCCCGTTGGTCGTCGTACGGCCGGGACTGCGGGTGATCGGCTACCCGGACGGGTTCGAGGCGGCGGTCACCACGGTGCTCGGCCAGCAAGTCTCGGTCGCGGCAGGTCGCACGTTCGCCGGCCGGCTGACCGCCGCCTACGGTGTGCCGGGGCCCGGCGGCATGACGGTCTTCCCGGCTCCGTACGCACTGGCAGCAGCCACGCCGGACGAACTGCAACGGGCGATCGGATTGACGGGTTCGCGGGCCAGAACACTGCATTCCCTGGCCGAGGCGTGCGCAGCCGGGCTCATCATCGCACCGAACACGGATCACGCGGAGGTGCGGCGCAGACTGCTCGCGCTTCACGGGATCGGACCGTGGAGCGCCGACTACCTCGCAGTGCGCGTGCTCGGCGATCGCGATGCATTCGTGCCCGGCGACCTTGTACTGCGCAAGGCACTCGGTGGAATCACCGCGAAACAGGCTGAGATCGCATCAGCGGCCTGGTCGCCGGTTCGCGCATACGCCCTGTTCCAGCTTTGGACGGCCACAGCCTATGCGGCCTGAACACGCTCGTACCAGTGCGCTCTAGTACCAGTGCGGGCTGCGGGCCTGCCACTGGTCCCACGCCGAACACGGTGAGCCGTACGCCGACGAGATGTAGGAAAGGCCCCAGTTGATCTGCGTGTTCGCGTTGGTACGCCAGTCTGCGCCCGCGGTGGCCATCTTGGAGCCCGGCCACGACTGTGGAATGCCGTACGCGCCGCTGGACGGATTGTAGGCATTGGCCCGCCAGCCCGACTCACCGGTCCACAGGTTGACCAGGCAACTGAACTGGTCGGGACCCCATCCGTACGCACCGATCGCCCCGCGGGCGTACGCCTGCGCGGCCGCAGGATCGACCACGACACCGGTCGTGTCGATGTAGACGGTGCCACCCGACGAACTGCTCGTTTGTGCGGCGAGCGCGGCCTGCTTTGCAACGCCGACGTAGTAGCTCTTCTCCACGCTGGCCGCGGTGTTGTTCAAAGCGGCTGCCTGCGCGTACAGTGTGGCGCTGATCGTCTGCTGTTTCGCCAACTCGGCGTCCGCGGCGACCTGAGCAGCCTGGGCTGCCGCCAACTTCTGTGCGGCGGCGACGGCAAGTTGGTCACGCAATTGCTGCGCGAGGAGCGCCTGCTTCGCCGTCGCATCCGCAATGTTCTGCTGCTCGACGGCGCGCGTGCGCAATTGCGAACTTTGTCCGGAGAGTTGATCCATCGCACCGAGTTTGCCGAGCAGGTCTTGGGTCGTCGGTCCGCTCAGCAGGAGCTGGGTTGTGAAGTCGGTGCCGCCAGAGATGTAGAGCTGCGACACATACTGTCCGAAGCGCTTGCGAGCCACCGTGGCGGCTTGCGCCGCACTCGTCGACTGGGCCTGCAGGTTGTTCGCGCGCACCGTTGCAGCGTCGAGGGCGTTCTTCGCCACGGTGTACTCCGCAGCCTTCTGCAACTCGGTGGCCGCCGCCGCGTTCGCCGATGTTTGGAGCTGGCTGACGAGAGCCGTGATCTTGGCGACCTCTGCTTTGGCCGTTGCGGCGTTGGCCTTCGCCGCCTGTACGTCGTTCCAACTCGGGTAGTCGTCGGCGTGTGCGGGCGCAGCCATCCCCAGAACGAGCGCAATAGCAGTCGCGAGGGCGATCCAGCCGGTTCGTCGCCGCACGTGTGAATTCTTCGCGCGAATGTGCACGTACCCCAGGATAAGCAGTACTCGGCCCCCTGCTGGGGGACGACACCCGGATCGGGCAAATCGCAAGATGTGAGATTCGATTGCCAAGATCGGCGCCGTCGCGTTGACTGAGTGGGTGACCCCGCTTCAATTCCGCGTTCTTCTGATCGCTATTCTGGCCTCGTTCGTCGCGTTCTTGGACAGTTCGGTCATCAACGTGGCGTTGCCGGCGATCGACCGCGATCTCGGTGGAGGGCTTGCGCTGCAGCAGTGGGTGGTGGATGCCTATCTCGTCACCCTGGGGTCGCTGATTCTCGTGGCCGGCTCCCTTTCTGACGTGTTCGGCCGGCGGCGGATACTGCGTGTCGGGCTGATCGGCTTCGCCGTCACGTCTCTCGCCTGCGCTCTGGCGCCGAGCGGCGTGTTCCTCGTGGCCGCCCGGGCTGCACAGGGGGTGGCCGGCGCGCTGCTGGTGCCGAGTTCGCTCGCGCTCATCATTTCGACGTTCAGCGGCGCAGCCCAGTCGAAAGCGATCGGCCGCTGGACCGCTTGGACCGGCCTCGCGGCCATCGCCGGGCCGATCGTCGGCGGGCTGTTCGTCGACCTGCTGTCCTGGCGGTTTGTATTCGCGATCAACCTGCTGCCCATCGCCGTCACGCTGTGGCTGATGGTCGGGGTCGGTCACGACGAGACGCGGCCGGGTGGCCGTGTCGACTATCCCGGTGCTGCGCTGGGTGCATTCGGTCTCGGCGCCATCGTCTTCGCCCTGATCGAGCAGGGCCAGTACGGCTGGGTGGCACCGCACGTCTGGATCAGTCTGACGCTCGGCATTCTGTTGATGGCCGGGTTCTTCGTCGTGGAGGCACGCTCATCGCATCCGATGCTGCCTTTCTCGATCTTCCGCATACACAACTTCTGGGTCGGCAACCTGTCGACAGCGGTGATCTATGGCGCCCTCGCCTTCGGGCCGTTCATCCTCGTGCTCTACCTGCAGCAGGTGGCCGGCTTCAGCGCGACCGAGGCCGGGGTCGCGATGATCCCCGCCACACTGTTGATGCTGGCCCTCTCCGGCCTGTTCGGCTCGCTCGCTGGCAAACACGGCCCCCGCTTGTTCATGGCCGTTGGACCGGCGATCGCAGCGCTCGGCTTCCTGTGGATGATGACGATGGGCCAGTCCGTCGTGTACTGGACTCAGCTTCTGCCCGGCGTGCTGCTCTTCGGGCTTGGGCTTTCGATCACCGTCGCACCGTTGACCTCCGCGATCCTCGGCTCGATCGACCCGGCGGATGCCGGCATCGGCTCCGCGGTCAACAACGCGGTCGCCCGCGTGGCCGGGCTCGTCACCGTGGCGTTTGCGGGCATCCTCATCGGTGGGGCGCTGGATCACGCGGGCATGCAACGAGCGATGCTCGCCACAGCCATCCTGATGCTGGTCGGGTCTGCGATCTCAGCGGTCGGCATCCGCAATCGGCAGCTCGTTCAGACGGTCAGCGATTGACCCGAGAGCACGAGCATCGCGACATCGACCAAGGCCCCGGCCATCACGAGCCGCATGAGCATGCGGGAGGTTCTGGCGTGCGCGATCAACACGATTCCCCACACTGCGATGGCCAGCGCCGTGATCATTCCGACCCATCCGATCGGTCCGGGCGGCAACCCCGGTGAGAGACCGAGCAGGATGCCCGCCGCAGCCAACGCCGCGAACGCGAGCACGCCGGAGGTGGCTCGGCCAAGCAGATGGGGGAGACCCCGAACGCCGGTGCGCCGATCATCCTCGAGGTCCGGCAGCACGTTCGTGAAGTGTGCGGCGACTCCGAGCAGTGCGCCGACGATGATCACCCACGGCGCGGCGTATGCGGGCTGCTGCTGCCCGAGTGTCGCAACGGCGGGGAGCAGCCCGAAGCAGACGACATACGGCAACACGGAGAGCACGGTCGACTTGAGCCCCAGGTTGTACGCCCAGCCCGCCGCCGTGCCCAGCAGGTTCGCCACCGCAGCCAATGGGCCGAGCAGCACGGAGAGAACGACGGCGGCAGCGGCGGCGGCGAAGGCGGCCGCGCGAACGGTGGCGGCTGAAACCGCACCACTCGCGACCGGTTTGTCCGTGCGATGAACGGCGGTGTCGCGGGCGCCGTCGATCCAGTCGTTCGACCAGCCGATCGACAGTTGCCCGGCGACGACCGCCGCTGCCAGCAACACGAGCCGGGCCGGCGGGTAGCCGAGCGTAATGCCCAGCAGGATCGCAACGGTGGTGACGACGGCCGTCGGTCCGGGGTGGCACGCGAGCAGCAGTGCGGTGACCCTTTTCGGCATGCTCATCATGCTAGGCGGATTAGCCGACACTTCGAATGTCAAAAAGTTGCACGTTAACGCAAGGGGTTGCGTACTATGGCCTCATGTCGAAACGTCTCGCGGAGGTCGCACGCAAAGTTGGAGTCAGCGAGGCGACCGTCAGTCGCGTGCTCAACGAGAAGCCCGGCGTTTCGGATGCCACCCGCAAGGCGGTTCTGACGGCTCTGGACGTGCTCGGCTACGAGCGGCCCACGAAGCTGCGGGGCGGGCGCGCCCGCCTGGTCGGCCTGGTGCTTCCCGAGTTGCAGAATCCGATCTTTCCGGCGTTCGCCGAGGTGATCGGGGGTGCACTTGCGCAGAACGGCTACACGCCGGTGCTCTGCACACAGACGGCGGGGGGCATCACAGAGGCCGATTACGTCGAGCTGCTGTTGCAGCAGCAGGTCTCCGGGGTGGTGTTCGTCGGCGGAGCCTACGCGCAACGTGATGCGTCGCACGAACACTACTTGCGGCTGGCAGAACTGAAACTTCCGACGGTGCTGGTGAACGCACCCGTGAAGAGCCTGCGGTTCGCCACAGTGTCGTGCGATGACGCCGTGGCGACCGAACAGGCGATGAACCATCTTCGCCAGCTCGGCCACACACGGATCGGCTTTCTGCTCGGTCCGCGCGACCATGAGCCGTCGCTGCGCAAACTCGCCGCAGCGCGCAGGATCGCGGCGGGTTGGGGCGCTGTGCTCGACGAGGACCAGATCACCACGTCGCTGTATTCGCTCGAAGCGGCACAAGTTGCGGCGTCTCGACTGCTGGCGGCCGGGGTCACTGCGATCGTCTGTGCCAGCGACCCCATGGCACTCGGTGCGATCCGCGCGGCACGGCGCGCCGGGCTGAGCGTACCTCGCGATGTGTCCGTCGTCGGCTACGACGACTCTGCACTGATGAACTGCACCGAGCCGCCGCTGACGACGGTGCGGCAGCCGATCGAGACGATGGGCAAAATGATCATCGAGCTTCTGATCAGGCAGATCTCCAGCGATTCCGCCAGCGCAGACGAGTTCCTGTTCGAGCCCGAACTGGTGGTGCGCGGGTCGACGGCGCCGTTGCGCGTGTGAGCCGAGTGCAAATAGACGTCTGATTGCGCAATTTAACGCAAGCGAATTGCTGCTTGTTTAGTTCTTGCGTCATTCCGTCAAGAACTGTACTTTCGCTGTGTGAGCCTCTCGATGTTGAAAGCACTGCCGTCGCCGAGCCGCGCCGATCCGTTGTGGTGGCGCGACGCGGTGATCTATCAGATCTACATTCGCAGCTTCGCGGATGCGAACGGAGACGGCACCGGCGATCTGGCCGGCGTACGCAGTCGGCTCGGCTACCTCAAGGACCTCGGTGTCGACGCCATCTGGTTCAACCCGTGGTACGCGTCGCCGATGGCGGACGGCGGATACGATGTCGAAGACTATCGGCAGATCAACCCCGCGTTCGGAACGCTCGAAGAAGCGGAGGCGCTGATCGCGGATGCGCTGGACTTGGGCATCCGCACGATCATCGACGTCGTACCGAATCATGTTTCGGCGCAGCATCCGTGGTTCCAGGAGGCTCTGGCGGCCGGCCCCGGATCGGCCGCGCGGGACCGTTTCTGGTTCAGGCCAGGACGAGGTCGCGACGGCGACCAGATGCCGAATCACTGGGTGTCGAACTTTTCCGGCGACACCTGGACGCGTACGACGAACGCCGACGGAAGCCCCGGCGAGTGGTATCTGCACCTGTTCACGCCTGAGCAGCCCGATCTCAATTGGAACCACCCAGACGTGCGGCGCGAGCACGAAGACATTCTGCGGTTCTGGTTCGACCGCGGTGTGGCGGGGGTGCGCATCGATTCGGCAGCGCTTCTCGTGAAGGACGCTGCTTTGCCGGAAGTTTCCGGTTCGCACGGCCCGGGCGAACACCCGAACCAGGACCGCGACGAACTTCACGAGATCTATCGCGACTGGCGCGCGGTGGCCGACAGCTATCCGGGCGCGCGCGTCCTGGTCGGCGAAATCTGGCTGCCGGACATCGATCGGTTCGCGAAATATCTGAGAACCGATGAACTGCACACCGCCTTCAATTTCGACTTTCTCGCACGGCCGTGGGACGTACGCGAGTTCCGCGACTCGATCGACGACACCTTGCGTGCGCATGCCCCGGTCGGAGCACCGTCGACGTGGGTGCTCTCCAATCACGATGTAACCCGGCCCGTGACCCGCTACGGTCGCGACGACACCTCGTTCGCGTTCGCAAAGAAGCGCAGGGGAACACCGACCAACCTGGCCGTCGGGCAGCGCAGGGCCCGCGCCGCCGCGCTGTTGACGGCGGCACTACCCGGGTCGCTGTATATCTACCAGGGCGACGAACTGGGTCTGCCGGAGGTCGAGGACATTCCGGTGGATCGTTTGCAGGATCCGATGCATTTTCGGTCGGGCGGCATCGACCCCGGCCGGGACGGATGCCGCGTGCCACTGCCGTGGCGCGGCATCCATCCTCCGTTCGGCTTCAGCCCGATCGGCGCGCCGAGTGCTCCCTGGCTTCCGCAGCCGGCCGCCTGGGCTCGCCTCACTGCGGAAGCGCAACTGAGCAACACCTCGTCGATGTTGTGGCTCTACCGAGAGGCGCTCAGGATCCGAAGACAGAACCCTGCGCTCGGCGACGGCCCGTTCGCCTGGATCGATGACGACCCAGACGTCCTGCAGTTTCAGCGAGGCCCGCGATTTCTCAACGTCACCAACCTCTCTTCGCGCGGCATCCCCCTGCCCGAACACGTCAGCATCCTGCTGTGCAGCAACCCGCTCGAGAACGGATTGCTGCCCCCAGACTCCACGGCATGGCTACGAACACAGCAGGAGCCGCCGGAGAACCGCGACAGACACACCAACCGGTCGCGGGCGTTCCACCAATAATCCCGAAAATCCCAGAAAAAGAACCCTGTAGAACATCGAAAGGAACATGACGATGACGTCACGCAGAAAGGCCATAGCGATCGCAACCGTTGCGCTCGCTAGCGCCGCACTCCTGAGCGGGTGCAGCAGCGGCGGCAGCGACAGCAATGGAACGGTCAACCTCGTTGTTGCCCCCGTGCTGCCCGGTTCGACCGCTGACGCCCTGAACGCGCTCGCGGCACGGGTGAAGCAATTCGAGAAGTTGAATCCGACGATCAAGGTCAAGGCGATCGAATATCAGTGGACCGGCACAACATTTGCTGCGGAGCTCGCGGGCGGGACGCTCCCGGACGTGTTCAACGTGCCGTTCACCGATTCGAAGACCCTCGCCAACAACGGCCAGTTGGCCGACATCACCACGGCGTTCAACCAGACCAGCACGGCGAAAAAGTGGAATCCGAACGTGCTCTCGGTAGCCACGGGCAACAATGGCAAGATCTACGGCATCCCCTGGGGCCCCTACGCCATGGCGTTGTCCTACAACCGCGACCTGTTCACGAAGGCAGGCCTCGACCCGAACAAGCCGCCGACGACCCTTGACGAGATCCAGCAGGACGCCAAGATCATCTCGCAGAAGCTCCCCGGTGTCGCCGGCTACATGCAGATGACGAACAGCAATACGGGCGGCTGGGAGCTTGCTACCAACACCTACTCGCTCGGCGGGCGGTTGGAGACGGTCGGCGCGGGCGGCAAAGTGACCGTCACCACCGATAACCCGCAGACCAAGCAGGCTCTGACCTGGCTGCATGACCTGCGCTGGAATGACAACTCGATGGGCAGCAACTTCCTGTGGGACTGGAGTGGCATCAACCAGGGCTTCGCCTCGGGAAAGATCGCCATGTACATGAGCGGATCGGATGTCGTCGGGTCGCTCATGCAGGCCAATGGCGTCGATCCGAGCAAGTACGGCGTCACGACCTTCCCGATTGATTCGTCGAACGCGAATGCCGGAATCCTTTCCGGCGGCAACGTCGACGTCGTCAACGTGAAGGACACTGCTGCACAGGTGGCCGCCGCGGTCAAGTGGATCGACTTCTACCGCACCCAGCCGAGTGTGGACAAGTCTGCTGCCGTGTCGAACGCGAAGACCCTGGTAGCAGGCAAGCAAGCCGTCGGTGCGCCGACTCTGCCGGTATTCGACAAGGCAACCTGGCAGCAGAACCAGCAATGGATCCAGCCCTATGTGAACGTGCCGGTGAGCAACGTGAAGCCGTTCACAGACGGGATCTGGAATCAGAAGATCGTGCCTGAACCGTCCGCACACACGCAGGATCTGTACGGTGCGCTCGACTCGGTCGTGCAGGCCGTTCTCACCCAGCAGAACCCTGACGTCGACACCCTGCTGAAGGGCGTCGATACTAAGATCCAGGCGCTGATCGACGCGGGCAACTAGGCTCCTGCGGCGTTCGGGCCGCCGGAGTACCACCCCGGCGGCCCGAGGCCGCGTCCCGACCGAAGGGCGACGACACAATGGCAGTCTCGACAACCTCCTCCGCTTCACCCGGTTCCGCCGGCAGGCCCGGTCCGGCAGGTCGGCCCGGTTCGGCCGGCGTTGTTGCCGGCTCTCGCACGCAGGCATTGCCCGCCCGCACGAAACGACACCACAATCCGGTTACCTGGGTTCAGCGCGGCGGACTCACGACGCTGCTGTTCTTGTTGCCGTTGCTGATCATCTTCGGAGTTTTCTCCTGGAATCCGATCGTGCAATCGGTGATCATGAGTTTTCAGAAGACAAATCTGGTAACGCCGGCGGTGTTCGTCGGGTGGGACAACTTCGTTGCGGTCTTCAACGATCCGGTGTTCTGGCTTGCCGTGCGGAACACCGGCTACTTTGCGCTGCTTGCGCTGCTCTTCGGCTATCCGCTTCCGCTGGTCGCGGCCGTGCTGATGAGCGAAGTCAAACGAATGAAGGGGTTCTACAGCATCCTGGCCTATCTGCCGGTGATCATCCCGCCGGTCGTCTCTGTGCTGCTGTGGAAGGTCTTCTATGATGCTTCGCCGACGGGCGTCTTCAACAGTGTCCTCGCCTGGTTCGGCATCCCCCCGCAGCCGTGGATCCAGTCCGTGACGACGGCGATGCCCTCGCTGGTGCTGCAGGCGACCTGGGCGGGCGCCGGCGGCGCCATCATCATCTATCTCGCTGCGCTGACGTCTGTCTCTCCGGAGCTGTACGACGCAGCCGAGGTCGATGGCGCAACGATCTGGAAGAAGATCTGGCACGTTACGCTGCCGCAGCTGCGCGGCATCCTGTTCATCACTCTGATTCTGCAGATCATTGCAACGGCTCAGGTGTTCCTGCAGCCGTACCTGTTCACATCGGGCGGCCCGGTCAACTCGACGACCACCATCCTGCTGCTGATTTATCAATATGCGTTCACGAACAGTCTGGGCGGCGCCTATGGCCAGGCGACCGCGCTGAGCCTCATGCTGGCGATCTTCCTGGCAGTGCTGTCGATCGTGTACTTCCGCGTTACCGCGAGATGGAGCGACAATTGACCACCAGCTTTTTAAGCCCGGACGCACCGGTCAGCACTCCTGCCTCGGTGACCCGCGGGCGCGCTTCTCGCCGTAACACTCGGCGCGCTCGCGCCGATGCAGAGCCGGCCGCCGATCGCGGCATCCTCTCGTCGATGGACTGGCACCGGCCGCATGTGCGAGTCCTTGGCGGTGGCCTGCACGTCGTGCTGTTGATTCTTCTAATCATCGTCGGCCTGTTCCCGCTGCTCTGGCTGCTGAAATCGGCCGTGACGACGACGCAGGACACCCTGACGCAGCCGCTGGCGTTCTTTCCGCACGGCATCGAATGGTCGAACCTGTCGAAGGCCTGGAACGACGTGCACATCGGCGACTTCTTCTTCAACACGATCGCGATGGCCGCGGGTGAGTGGGCCGTGCAGTTGTTGGTCGCAACGACCGGTGGTTTCGTGCTCTCCGTGCTGCGCCCCAAGTACGCGAAGGTCGTCAGTGGGCTTGTGCTCGCAACGATGTTCGTGCCTGCCGTGGTGCTTCTCGTACCCCTGTACTTGACGATCCTGCACCCGCCTCTGATCGGCACATCGATGATCAACACCTACTGGGCAGTCTGGCTGCCTGCCGGTGCGAGCGCCTTCAACGTGCTCCTGGTAATGCGATTCTTCGACAGCCTGCCGCGGGAAGTCTTCGAAGCAGCAGAGACGGATGGCGCAGGCACGTTCCGGCTGTTCTTCTCGGTCGTGCTGCCGATGTCGAAACCGATTTTGGGCGTGGTCTCCGTCTTCGCGATCACGGCGGCGTGGGCCGACTTCCTCTGGCCGAATCTCGTGCTCACCGACATCTCCGTGCAACCGCTCTCAGTACGATTGCCGCAGATCCAGTCGAGCACTGACCTCGGCGTCTACCTGGCGGCGCTGGCGATCGCGACGCTGATCCCCGTCATCATCTTCCTGATCTTCCAGCGCACGTTCATCAGAGGCGGGGGATTGGGCGGTGCCGTCAAGGGGTGAAGCGACGACGGCATGCGAATCGGGCATGCGCTCACCCGCCGACGATCTCCTCGTGGATGCGGCGCAGGTCCTCGAGTAGCGAGCCGAGCAGCACCCAGTGCTGCGGATGCGGCGTCGTGATGACGAGCGGCGAGGTCAGTGCCAGATCCTCCGAATCGGTGGCTGCGGCGGAGAACGGCTGGGCCGGCGCATCGTGCGCGTGCGCGGCAATCAGCCGCAGATCGTGGGCGGCACGGGAGATCTCATCCGAGATCGCCTTGACAGTCGGCTCAGTATGGAGGTTGTCATCGTAGTGATCGTGCACGGCACGCGTCATGCCGAGAGTGCGTGTGACGAGCGCAGGCATCCGTGCGAACAGGTCCAGCTCGCCGCTGAGCGTTCGTTTGTGTTTGAAGCCGCGCGGGTTGAACGTCAGCGACTCCTCGGCCTGCGTCAACGCGGTTAGGGCCTTGACCTGCATCGGACGCAGCAGTCGGGCGGTGACAAGAATCTCGGCAAGGCCTGCGGCACTCTGCGGTGCGAGCAGTGCGCCAGCGAGGCGGTCGAGGGTTGCGGCGACCTCCTCAGCCAAGGCGCGAACGGCATCCTGCGCCGGCGTCAGCAACACCGGGGCGACGATCACCAGATTGACGATGATCGCAATCGCTGCACCGATCATCGTCTCGATGATGCGATTGAACGCGTACGCATGGTTCGTCGCACCGATGGAGAGCACCAGCATGGCACTGATCGGCACCTGATTGGCCGTGCCTGCAGTCAGGCGCAGCGCCCAGGCGATGAAGATCGCGGCAACGATGGCGAGCAGAACCGCCCAACTACTCTGCCCGAAGATCAGGATCACCAGATAGGCGACGATGACGCCGACGATGACGCCGATGGTGCGCTCGACGGCCTTGCCGAGTGACTGGTTGACGCTTGGCTGTACGACCAGGAGCGCCGCGATCGCAGCGAACACCGGCACCTGCTCGGGCAACACAGCGGAGGCGATGAGCCAGGCGGCGACTGTTGCGATGGCGGCCTTTGCGGTCTGCAGAAACGGCACGCGCGACGCCGCTTGCAGAGCAGAGGCGAATTTCACCTCTTCAGGGTAGCCGCGGATGCGCAGGTTGCCGTGCGTTAGTCGAACACGCCGCGCTCAGTCAACTGGTTGAGCAAGCCCGCGCCGTCCGGCGCATAGACCCAGGGCACGCCGCTGGATTGCGCGTGCTCCGCCGCGTTGGAGCGGCCGCCTGCGAGCACCGCTTCGCCGGGGGACAACTGACGGATGGCGACAGCTGCCACGCTCTGCGGGTTGTTGCGCACGAACTCGCTGTATAGCGCCTCATCGTGTTGGCCATCGTCGCCGACGAGGAGCCACCGCAGAGACGGGAACTCCTCGGCAAGCCGCGCGAGGCTAGCCCGTTTGTGTTCCCGTCCACTGCGAAACCATCTGTCGTGCGTCGGACCCCAGTCGGTCAGGAGCATCACGCCGGCCGGAAACAGATTGCGAGAAAGAAAACGAGTGAGGGTCGGTGCAACGTTCCATGCACCGGTAGACAGGTAGATGACCGGTGTTCCCGGCGATGCGGACGCAAGACGCCCGAGCAGCACGGCCATGCCCGGTGTCGGCACGCGTGCGTGTTCGTCGACCACGAAGGTGTTCCACGCCGCGAGCAGCGGGCGAGGCAGTGCGGTGACCATGACCGTGTCATCGACGTCGGAGATCACACCGAATCGCGTCGATGGGTCGACGATGAAGATCGGAGCCTGCGATGTTCCGCCCGAGTCGGATGCCCGCATCACCGCCGTGTGCCAGCCCGGCGTCAGCTGCACGGGCACCACCTGATCGATCACTCCTCCACGGTCGGGATAGACGCGGTGCAACTCTCCACCGATCGTCACCTCGACGACGATGTCCGCGACCGGCACGCTGGTGAAGCTGCGCCAGCCGCGCACGCTCTCCTCGCGTCTGCGGTACTTGCGTTCCGCTCTGCTGCCTGCGCGGGGCTCCTTGACCAGAACGACACGCCCCAGCACACGCACCCAGGACGGTGCGCCATAGCCGGCGTACGGCACGATCGTCGAGAGGTAGCCGCGCTTTCTGGCGCGTCGTGCTCGGAAGTCGTGCAGCGCATCCTCGATACGGGCGGCGCGATGCACCACGGGCGCCGCAGCGGGATCGTGGTTGTCCGGTGGAGCAGCCATTAACCTAGTCTTTCACGCCCCGGCGTTGCGGACGAACGGAGCCGATCTGGCACCTCGTTGCGGGCGTGGCGAGCCGAATCTGGAAATTTGAAGCTTTCTCGTTCTAAGATCGCAACAGTGCGTTGGAAGTTTCCCGGCATAAGGGGTGCCGGACGACTGTGTCCATCGCCTGCCCTCAAAGGAGCAATCGTTCGTGCCATTACATGACCTTCTCCCGGAAAACGACAAGAGATCCAATCTGCTCGTCCGGACCGAACCTGTGCAGGGACGAAGTGCTGCCCGCATTGACGCCTTGTTGGACGCTGCGGCGTTCGTCGTCGACCAGACAGGCATCGATCGGCTGACGACCGCAATGGTCTCCGAGCGTGCCGAGGCATCGATCGGCACTGTGTACCGTTACTTTCCCGACCGGATAGCACTGCTCCAGGGGCTTCGCGACCGCGCCGAGAACCGCTACCGACTGGCGGTCGTGGCCGAGATCCAAGACAGCAACCCAACGAATTGGTGGGGTGCTGTGGAGTGCGCCTTGCGCGCTTTCGCGCAGATGTACCGTGCTGAGCCGGGTTTCCGGATCATTCGGTTCACCGATGTCGCTCGCGCCGGAGCCGAGCGCGACCCGGATGACGGGGACGCGGTCGAGTGGTCCGATTTGTTTGCGGAGCGGTTCAGCGAGATCCTCTCCGAAGAGTACGGTCTTCCGGCGGGCGAGGAACTCGCGTTCCGTCTCGGCGTCGCAGTGCAGATCGCCGACGCACTGATCACTCAGGCGTTCATGGCGGACCCTGCGGGGGACGAACGGATGCTCATCGAAGCACAGGCGGTCGTGCACAGTTACCTGACGGGTTACTACGGCGGAGCTCCGGCAGAGTAACAATCGTCCGCAACTGCGCGGATTTCTGGGCGGATCGGGAATGTCGGTGGTCGCTGCAAGGGTTACACCAAGTGACGAATTGGGCTTGCCAATCAGGTCAAATGCTGTTTAGTTGAGACTGGTCAGTTGAACCCATGGCACGTGTTGATCCGAAGTCCGCCTCGAGGAATGAGCCGTAGTACGCATGATCGAGTTCCGATCGGTAACCAAGCGCTATCCAGACGGCACGATCGCCGTCCGTGATTTCAGTCTGGTGATCCCGTCGCGGAAGATCACAGTTCTCGTGGGATCCTCCGGCAGTGGAAAGACGACGATCCTGCGGATGATCAACCGGATGGTCGACGCGACCAGCGGAACCGTCGAAATCGACGGTCAAGACGTTGCGACACTCGAACCCGTGCGGCTGCGCCGAAGCATCGGGTATGTGATGCAGAATTCGGGGCTTCTGCCACACCGCAAGGTTGTCGACAACATCGCTACAGTGCCACTGCTGCAGGGTGTGCACAGACGAAAAGCGCGGGCGCGGGCACTTGAGTTGATGGACACGGTCGGCCTCGATCGATCACTGGCCGAGCGATACCCTGCCCAGCTCTCGGGCGGGCAGCAACAGCGCGTCGGAGTTGCCCGGGGACTCGCAGTCGACCCCAACATTCTGCTCATGGACGAGCCATTCGGCGCCGTCGATCCGCTGGTGCGGGCGGAATTGCAGCATGAACTCACCAGGCTGCAGCGCGAACTGGATAAGACCGTCGTCTTCGTGACACACGACATCGACGAGGCCTTCCTGCTCGGCGATCAGATCGTGATCTTCAAGACGGGCGGCATCGTTGCGCAGATCGGCACTCCCGCAGACATTCTTGCGTCTCCGGCCGACGAGTTCGTCGCGAAGTTCATCGGTGCCGATCGCGGAAAGCGGGCACTGTATCTGCAAGACAGTGCGAACGGCCAGATCGTCGTCGACGGCGCGGGTCGCGCCGCCGGCATCCTCGAGGTAAAGGCCGCCCCCTCACGGGGTGCGGGTGCTTCGGCGCAGGGTGAGGCGGGGTCGTGAGCTGGTTCTGGTCGAACTTCGACTCGATCTGGCAGCTCACGCTCAGTCACGTGGCGCTGAGCATTCCGCCGATCCTCATCGGGTTCGCGCTGTCCGTGCCGATCGGCTGGCTGGCGAACCGCTATCACGCAACACGTGGGGTGTTGTTGTCGATCGGCGGCCTGTTGTATACGATTCCGTCGCTTGCGCTCTTCGTCGCCATGCCGAGCCTGATCGGTACGAAGATCCTCGATCCGGTGAACGTCGTCGTCGCACTGAGCATCTACGGTCTTGCGCTGATGGTGCGAACAACGGCGGATGCTCTCGCTGCGGTCGACGGCGACGTCAAGCAGTCGGCGACCGCTGTCGGTTTCTCCGGTTGGCGCCGCTTCTGGGGTGTGGACCTTCCGCTGGCCGGCCCTGTGCTGCTGGCCGGAGTGCGCGTCGTGTCGGTCAGCACCGTCAGCCTGGTGAGTGTCGGGTCGATCATCGGCGTCAGTAGTCTCGGGAATCTGTTCCTCGATGGCTATCTGCGCAGCTTTCCGGAAGAGATCCTGGTGGGCATTGTCGGCACCCTGATCATCGCCATCCTGTTCGACGTGATTCTGGTCCTGCTCGGACGATTGCTCATGCCCTGGTCGCACACGACGCGTGCCGGGCGCCGACGTGCGCGAGCCGCGCAGTCTATGGCGGTGAGCGCGTCGTGAACAATTTCTTTGCGGCGTTCGCCTGGCTCGTCGATCCGGCGCACTTGGTTGGTGCGGACGGCATCCCCGCCCGCGTGGGCGAGCATGTCGAATACACACTGCTGACGTTGCTCATCGCAGCGGTGATCGCCTTGCCGGTCGGGCTCGCCATCGGTCACACCGGCCGAGGCAAGACCATCGCAGTGCAGTTGTCCGGCGGTTTGCGCTCCCTGCCGACGCTGGGCTTGGTCACTCTGCTCGGTGTTGCCGTCGGAATCGGATTGCTGGCTCCGCTGATCGCTCTGGTGATTCTCGCGCTTCCGCCCATCCTTGCAGGAGCGTATGCCGGACTCGAATCCGTGGATCGGCACACCATCGATGCGGCCCGAGCAGTCGGCATGACTGAATGGCAGATTCTGACTACGGTGGAACTTCCGCTGGCGGCACCGTTGATCATCAGCGGCATACGCTCCGCCGCGTTGCAGGTGATCGCCACCTGGACGGTCGCTGCCATCCTGCCCCTCGGCGGGTTAGGCCGCTACATCTACGACGCGATCCCGGTACTCGACTACACGCAGATGCTGGCCGGGTCGATTCTGGTCACCGTTCTTGCGCTGGTCGTCGATGGACTTTTCGCGCTGATCCAGAAATTCGTCGTGCCGCGCGGCGTGGTTGCCGGGCGGGTCGCAGAGGTACGGGTGAAGACGTCTCGTCGGCGCCCGGCGGCAGGTGCAGCCCTGCAGCACAACCAGTCCAGTTGAAAACGAAAGGAAACGGTTCAACAATGTTCGCAAAGACAGTGTTCCCAAAGACAGTGTTGGCGAGAAGAAGAGGCCTGATTGTCGCCGGCGTGCTCGCGGTCGGGGCAATTGCTCTCGCCGGTTGTTCGTCTGGCAATCCACTGAGCAACACGACGACCGCCGCATCCGGCTCGGCGAGTTCGACCACGATCACAGTCGGCTCCGCCGCGTTCCCGGAGAACGAGATCATTGCGCAGATCTACGCGCAGGCGCTGGCCGCAAACGGGGTGACCGTCAAGACTCAGCTGAACATCGGGCAGAGGGCGGTGTACCTCGCCGCGTTACAAGACGGCTCGATTGACCTGGTGCCCGAGTACAGCGGAAATCTGCTTCAGAATTACGATCCGAAGTCCACAGCACAGTCGAGCGACGATGTTTTCGCCGCGCTCAACGACGCGCTGCCCAAGGGATTCGAAGTTTTGAAGCAGTCGGCCGCGCAGGACGCGGACTCCTACAACGTCACGACGGAGTTTTCCCAGAAGTACAACGTGAAGAGCCTGGCTGACTTGGCCGGCCTGAATATCCCGTTGATCGTCGCGGGAAACCCCGAACTCGGCCAGCGGCCGTACGGGATTCCGGGGCTCAAGTCGGTCTACGGCGTCACAGCGACGCTTCTGCCGATCAGCGACAGCGGCGGACCGAACACGGTGAAGGCGTTGCTCGACAACCAAGCACAACTTGCCGACATCTTCACCACGACTCCGGCGATCAAGGCAAACGGATTCGTCACGTTGGCGGATCCGCAGCACATGATCGTCGCGCAGAATGTCGTGCCGCTGATCAATTCGAAGAAGGCCAGCGACAAGGTCACCGCGGTTCTGAACAAGATCTCGGCTGCACTGACCACGCAAGATCTGATCGCGATGAACACTAAGAGCAGCGGGTCCGCGAAGGAGTCCGCAGACGCGATCGCCAAGGAGTGGCTCGCTCAGAAGAATCTGTTCGGATAATTCGGCGGCAGGAGTCGTATGCAGGGTCGGCAACCGCAGGGTTGCCGACCCTGCATGCTGTTCGCGGCTCGCCGTACTCGCTCGCGACCGAATGCGCACCGTTTAGGATTCTGGTGTGGAGCGGCCTCTTCTGCGCGCGCGCATCGACTGGTGGGTTGCCCCGGATGCCGCCTTCCGCGCACTCTACGCGGCGTCAGAGAACGCGTTCTGGCTTGATCGAGGCGTCTTGGCCACAGACGGAATCAGCCACATGGGCGGGGCCGCCAACGACCGGGCCGACGGCCCGATCGTCACCGCGAGTGTCGCCGACGGGACTGTGACCCGTTGCCGCCCGGACGGCGGAGCTCGAAGCCAACGGGTCGAATCCGTTTTCGACTTCCTTGATCGCGTCCTCGCTGGTGCGTCCGGCCACGCCGGCGCCGCCACCCAGGCTGCGGCCCTCGTTCCGGCTTGGATCGGCTGGCTCGGTTACGAGGCGGGTGCCCAGGCGGCGGGCTCGCCGGTTGCGCTGTCACGCTATCCGGATGCCGCCTTGCTGTTCGCCGACAGAGTTGTCGCGTTCGACCACGCCGACCATTCGATCACCCTGACCGCGCTCGACGCACCGGGTGCGCAGAACTGGATCGAAGCGACGCGAGCGGTACTGGCCGAGTGCGCAGACTCGCCGAGCGGCATCCGTTCTGGGCTCGCAGAAGCTAGGTCTGCAGAACCTGGGCAGGAGCCGGCGGCACCCGCTACCGCTCAGTGGCGCCACAGCGGGCCGGAATACCTGGGCATGATCGCGCAGGCGCAGGCAGCGATCGCCCGCGGCGACGCGTATCAGTTGTGCCTCACCAACGAACTGCGTGTTGATGCCGTTATCGATCCGGTGGCGGCGTATTCGGAGTTGCGTCGGGCAAGCCCGACGCACAACGGCGGGTATCTACGGATCGCAGGGGTATCGCTGTTGAGCGCATCGCCCGAGCAGTTCCTGTCGATCGACAGCGCGGGCACGATCACGACCCGTCCGATCAAGGGCACGCGGCCGCGCGGCGACACCGAAGCGGCCGATGCCGAGCAGGCTGCTGAGCTGGTCTCGAGCGACAAGGAGCGCGCAGAGAATCTGATGATCGTGGACCTGATGCGCAACGATCTCGGGCGGGTCGCCAGCCTTGGCAGCGTCCGCGTGCGCGAGCTGTTGACGGTCGAGAGCTATGCGCAAGTGCATCAATTGGTCAGCACGGTGCAGGCACAGCTTGCCGACGGTATCGGCAGCGCGGCGGCGGTACGCGCCTGTTTTCCGGCCGGGTCGATGACCGGGGCGCCAAAACTCAGCGCGATGCGCATTCTGCATGCCCTCGAGGGCGGGCCCCGCGGGATCTACGCGGGCTGCTTCGGAGCGTTCAGTCTCGATGGCCGCGTCGAACTGAGCATGGTGATCCGCAGTATCGTGGCCGACACAACCGGCGTATCGATCGGCGCAGGGGGAGGCATCACCGCACTGTCCGTGCCCGAGGAAGAACTGGCAGAAGTCCAGTTGAAAGCGGCGGTCCTCGCAGGAATTGTCGGCGCATCCAGCACGTTCGACAAGTTTGAGTAATCTTGAGGAGTGGAGCGCCGCCGCTGGCGTGACCATGACAGTGCGCCGTGCGGAGGATCAGCACGCCACTGGCTGGCGCGATGCGATCCCGAGCGATCACACTGGACCCCGAACACGCACCTGCTGAGGCAGAGATTGAGAGCCCCGTGGCACACGAGCACGACCCAGCCACACCCGGCGACACTGCACACTACGACTTTGCCGCCATCCAGGAGAAGTGGCTGCCGATCTGGGAGAAGCTTCGCCCGTTCCGCACCGATGACCCGGCAGATACGCGCCCGCGCAAGTATGTGCTCGACATGTTCCCATACCCGTCCGGCGACCTGCACATGGGGCACGCCGAGGCGTTCGGGTTCGGTGACTTCGTTGCGCGGTACTGGCGTCAGCAAGGCTTCAACGTGCTGCACCCGATCGGCTGGGACTCCTTCGGACTCCCGGCAGAGAACGCCGCCATCAAACGCGGGATCGATCCTCGGGGGTGGACCTACAGCAACATCGCGCAGCAGAAACACAGTTTTCGCATCTACGCGCCCTCGTTCGACTGGGATCGCGAACTGCACACGAGCGACCCGGAGTATTACCGCTGGACGCAGTGGCTGTTTCTGAAGTTGTACGAAAAGGGCCTCGCCTACCGCAAGGACGGGCTTGTCAATTGGTGCCCGTTCGACCAGACCGTTCTCGCGAACGAACAGGTCATCGACGGCCACTGCGAACGCTGCGGCAACCTGGTCACCAAGAAGAAGCTGACGCAGTGGTACTTCCGCGTCACGGACTACGGTGATCGTCTGCTCGACGACCTGAACCAGCTCGAGGGCGCCTGGCCGAGCAAGGTGCTCAGCATGCAGCGCAACTGGATCGGTCGCTCGCTCGGTGCGGACGTCGAGTTCGCCATCGAAGGCCGCGATGAGCGGGTGCCTGTCTACACCACGCGCCCCGACACGCTGTACGGCGCGACGTTCATGGTGGTGGCTCCTGATTCCGACCTCGCGGCCGAGCTCGCTGCCGGCGCATCTGCCGAGGTACAGAGTGCCTTCGACACTTATCTGCAGTCGGTGCGCTCGCGTAGCGACATCGAGCGTTTGAGCACGGAGCGACCCAAGACCGGTGTATTCCTCGACCGATTCGCGGTGAACCCGTTGAGCGGCGAGCGGATTCCGATTTGGGCGGCCGACTACGTGCTCGCGGATTACGGCCACGGCGCGGTCATGGCCGTGCCCGCACACGACCAGCGCGACCTGGACTTCGCCCGCGCCTTCGAGCTGCCGGTGCGGGTCGTCGTCGACACGAACGCGCCGGTGACGGGTGCGATCCCGGTGATCCCGACTGATCCGGTCACCGGCGAAGCCTTGTTGCCGGACGACCTGCCTCCGCTGGACCCGGCGGCCACCGGCATCGCCCTGGCCGGTGAGGGCCGCCTGATCAATTCCGGTCCGTTCAACGGGTTGAGCAAGGTGAACGCGATTAAGAAGATCACGGAGGCGCTTGCGGCAAGTGGGCACGGCGGCGCATCCCGCAACTTCCGTCTTCGTGATTGGCTGATTTCGCGCCAGCGCTACTGGGGTGCGCCGATCCCCATGATCCACTGCCCGTCGTGCGGCACCGTGCCGGTCCCAGAAGACCAGCTGCCGGTCGAACTTCCGAAGGCAGATGGCCTGGATCTGCGGCCAAAGGGAACAAGTCCGCTCGGCGCTGCCGAAGACTGGGTGAACGTGTCGTGCCCGAGTTGTGGCGGTCCCGCGAAACGGGACAGCGACACGATGGATACATTCGTTGACAGCTCTTGGTACTACCTGCGCTACATGAGTGCAAAGGACGCCACACAAGCGTTCGATGTCACAGAGGTCGAGAAGTGGGCTCCCGTCGATCAGTATGTCGGCGGCGTCGAGCACGCCATCCTGCACCTGCTTTACGCACGATTCGTCACGAAGGTGCTGTTTGATCTGGGCTATCTCAGCTTTACAGAGCCGTTCACCTCCCTGCTCAACCAGGGCATGGTGCTGATGGACGGTTCGAAGATGAGCAAAAGCAAGGGCAACCTGGTGGAGTTCGCGGACGAACTGCGTCAACACGGTGCGGATGCCCTCCGGGTCACCCTCGGCTTCGCGGGTCCGCCCGAGGACGACATCGACTGGGCTGATGTCTCGGCAGCCGGAAGCGCAAAGTTCCTCGGGCGCGCTTGGCGTGTTGCCCACGACGTGACCAGCGCACCGGATGTCGCGTGGAAGAGCGGTGATGTCGCGCTCCGCCGAGTCACGCACCGGTTCCTGGCAGACGCCCCGACGTTGGTCGAGCAGTTCAAGTTCAACGTCGTCGTGGCGCGCCTCATGGAACTGGTCAACGCAACCCGCAAGACGATCGACTCCGGTGCCGGCCCCGCGGATGCAGCGGTGCGGGAAGCCGCGGAGGTCACGGCCATGGCGTTGAATCTGTTCGCCCCATACACGGCGGAGGACATGTGGGAGCTGCTCGGTTACCAACCGACGGTTGCGCTGGCGCAGTGGCGCAAGCCGGATCCCGCGCTGCTGGTCGAGGAGTCCATCACCGCGATCGTGCAGGTCGACGGCAAGGTGCGCGATCGGCTTGAGGTTTCACCGAAGATCAGCCAGGAGGAGCTGGAGGCGCTGGCGCGGGCATCCGCTGCGGTGGCGCGCTCGACAGTGGACCGGGACATTGCCGCGGTCATCGTGCGGGCGCCGAAACTTGTCAATATCGCGACGAAACCGCGCGCTTCGTAGCAGCAGGTCGGCGGGGCAGCCTTGTCCTCCACAGGCACAACGGTGGGCCGGGTCTGCACTGATCGCTCGCCGGGTCGGATGAGGCGGCGCGTCGGCCCTTAGCCTTCCGGCATGACGGTCGATCCGGATGCGGCTGGCGACGCCGACAGGTTGGCGCTGCTCGCGCCCGGGGTGCGTCGCACATCGCGCACGGTGCGGCTGCGGTTGGGTATCGGTGCAGCGGCGGTCCTGGTCATCGGTGCTCTCGTTGTGACGGTGGTGATCTCGCTTCTCGCGCCCGGCAACGGAAACCAATCCGTTGCGGCGGTGACGGCGCAGACCGGGCAAGGGGCGTCAACCGGCGGGCCGGCCGGCGGTTCGACTGGCGACCCGGCAGGCGATCCAACGGGCGCGGCTCGGCCCGGCGTCGTTTACGTTCACGTGCTCGGCGCGGTCAACCGCGCCGGACTGTATCAGCTGAGCACCGGCGCCCGCGTCGTTGACGCCGTAGCGGCTGCTGGGGGATTCACGGCGGATGCGAACCCGGGCGGCGTCAATCTTGCGCGCCCTCTGGCCGATGGTGAGCAGCTGGTCGTTCCGAAGGTCGGGGAGCCGATACCCGGTGAAGAGTCCGGTGGAGGTGCGCCCGGGGTCGGCGCGGCAGGCGGCAGCGGAGCTGGGGTGGGTGCGGGCGGAAAGGTCAATCTCAACACGGCGGGCGAGGCTGAACTGCAGACGCTGCCACACGTGGGTCCTGCGCTGGCGTCTCGAATTCTGCAGTGGCGCAAAGATAACGGGCGCTTCAGCACGGTGGACGACCTCCTGGCTGTCTCCGGAATAGGCGCGAAGACCTTCGAGTCGCTGAAAGACCTCGTGACGGTATGACCGTCGACGCCCGACTCGTCGCCCCTGCGCTGGCCTGCTGGGTCTCGGCCGGCATCGTGATCGCTCTGCCTCAGGCGGCAGCGCTCATCGCGGTGACCCTGTGGTTGGCGGCGGGGGTCAGCGGTGGGACCGTGCTGTGGCTGCTGCGACGGCGGCACGTGCGGTCGCCTGTCCGCATGCGGGACCGCACGAAGGCGCGCGCACGGGCGGTCGCCGGCGGCATCGTCGTCTGTGTGGCGGCCGCAGCAGTTGCGGCGTCCGCGATCGCGTTCGCGCTGCCGGCACGGCAACCGGCTGTGCTGTCAGCCGGTTCCGGCAGCCACATGGTCACGGCGGTTGCACAGGTGGATTCGCTGCCGCACCGCGCGGTAGGCGGCAGTGCGTTCGGTGCCGGCGGTCGCGTGCGTTTCACGGCCACTCTGACGCAGGTCGAGTCGGCGGTAGGAACAGTGGTCGGCCGGATGCCGGCGCTCGTGACGGTTCGCAGCGTCGAAGATGCCGAGCGCAGCATCGACATCGGGGCCACTGTCATGCTGAAGGGTACGCTCCGGCCCGCAGCGCCCGAGGAACGCAGCGCTTTCTTTCTGAGTTCGTCCGAGCCGGCCAGCCTGATGGCGTCGGCCTCAGGCGTGCTCGCGTCGACGAATCTGTTGCGTGCTCGTTTCTCGGCGGCCGCAGGAGCACTGCCCGGTGAGGGCGGGGCGCTGCTTCCCGGGCTCTCGATCGGGGACGTGTCTGCGGTCGGGGATGAGCTCGACACGTCGATGAAACTCAGCTCGCTCAGCCACCTCACCGCCGTGTCGGGCGCGAATTGCGCCGTTGTCATCGCGGTGATGATGCTGGTCACGGCGCTGATGGGGCTCGGGCGGACGACACGCGTTGTGATCGCGCTGACGGCACTACTCGGCTTCGTCGTGCTGGTGACTCCCGGCCCGAGTGTGCTGCGGGCCGCCGTGATGGCCACGATCGTCGTGTTTTCGATGGCTGCGGGCCGCCCGGGACGCGGCATCCCTGCGCTGTGCGCCGCCGTCATCGCGCTCGTTGTTGCCGACCCGTGGATGGCACGCGACTACGGCTTCGCGTTGTCCGTTCTGGCCACGGCAGGGCTGCTCGTGCTTGCCCCGCCGTTGGCGCGCAGCATGGGCAGGCATATGCCGCATGCCCTGGCTGCGGCGATCGCGCTGCCGCTGGCAGCACAACTTGCCTGCCAACCCGTGCTCATTCTGCTGAATCCGAGCGTGCCGCTCTACGGTGTTGGTGCGAACTTGCTCGCGGAGCCGGCGGCACCGATCGCGACGGTTCTCGGGCTTATCGCCTGCATCCTGATGCCGTGGGCGCCCGGCGTCGGGTACGCCTGCGCGCAGGTGGCGTGGCTGCCGTCTGCCTGGATTGCCGCGGTCGCCGACGTGTGCGCATCGCTGCCCGCCAGCCAATTGCCGTGGCTAAGCGGTGCCGCGGGCTTGGCTGCGATGACGCTGATGGTCGTCATCGTGATCATCGTGGCGGTGCCTGCGCGCGCAGGGTCGGCGGAACGAGACGGGTCGGCGGAACGAGACGTGCCGGTGGACAAGGCTGTGCCGGAGCGGCCGGTCGGGGTTGCGCCTGCCGCGCGGGCCGGGCCGGTTCCGCACGCCGGTCACACACTGCGCGTCGCCGCGGCAGTCTCACTGCTGGTGTTCTGCGGATGCTACCTCGGCGCTTTCGTGGGCATCAGCGTGGGCAGCAGCCTTGGCAGGCCGGCGGATTGGCAACTCGCGGCGTGCGACATCGGGCAGGGTGACGCCGTTCTCGTGCAGGATGGCAACGCCCACGGCCTCGTCGATGTCGGCCCGGACCCGAAGCCGTTGACAGCGTGCCTGGACGGCCTAGGCATCGCACGAATCGACCTGCTGGTGCTCACGCACTACGACAGGGACCACGTCGGCGGTGTCGACGCAGTCGTCGGGCGCGTCGGCACCGCGTTGGTCGGCCGGCCGACGGATGCACACGGGCAGGCGATCGTCGATGCCCTCGTACGCGGGGGAGCGGATGTGCGTTTCGCCGCCAGCGGCGATCACGGAAGCCTGGGGGGGCTCGACTGGCAGGTGCTCTGGCCGACGGCGGGGGCGCGCTCCATGCAGTCCGGCAACGAGGGCAGCGTGACGGTTTCGTTCGAGGGTCGCGGCATCCGTTCGGTGTTCCTGGGCGATCTCGACGAGAGCGCACAGGATGCCCTTTTGCGCTCAGGGCGAGTGCGGCCGGTGGACGTCGTGAAAGTGGCGCATCACGGTTCCGCCGACCAGAGCGAGCGGCTGTACCGGGCACTGGGGGCGCGCGTCGCCCTCATCTCCGTCGGTGCGAAGAACGATTACGGGCATCCGACCGAACGCCTGCTCGGGATTCTCGGGCGGGTGCAGGCGCGCCCGTTCCGCACCGACGTGCAAGGATTGACGCTCGTGTCGAGCGGGGCGGGCGGAGCGCTGGAGGTTTGGACGCAGCGCCAGGCGTCATCCGGCGCACTGCAGGTGCCCGGTGCACGCCGGTGACGTCGGATGCCGCAGCTAGGCTTGTGGGGGCAGTGAGGAGCATCGTGGCGGCACGATCGGGCGGGTCCGCAACACGCGGTAAGACAGGCGGCGGAACCGCGGTGAAGACACCCGTGATCCCCCAGCTGGCCTGGCATCAGGTGCGCGCGGCGCCGATCGTTCTCGTCTCCGGCACGGAGAGCGTGCTGGCCGATCGAGCGATCCGGCTGTTGCGCGATGCGCTGAAGACCGCGGACCCCAGTCTCGAGGTGAGCGATATCGCTGCGAACGACTACGCGCCGGGCCAGCTGATCACGATGGCCAGCCCGTCGTTGTTCGGCGAACCGCGGCTGATCCGCGTCGACGCCGTCGAGAAATGCACCGATGCGTTCCTGCTCGATGCTCTCGACTACCTTGCGTCGCCCGCCGATGACACCGTGGTCGTGCTCCGGCATGCCGGAGGCGTACGCGGCAAGAAATTGCTCGACGCCGTTCGCTCCGATCACGACGCTGCCATCGAAATCGTCTGCGCCGAATTGAAGAGAGACAGCGACAAATACGACTTCGCCCAGGCAGAGTTCCGCACAGCGGGCAAGAGGATCAGCGCAGGTGCACTTCGAGCGCTGACGAACGCGTTCGCCGATGATTTGGCCGAGCTCGCCGGCGCCTGCCAGCAGTTGATCGCCGATGTCGGAGCCGAAATCACCGAAGCGACCGTCGACCGGTACTACGGCGGGCGCATTG
>Ga0208357_1000596_pt1 | contig 28531 bp, 29 predicted proteins | sample NGESurdeep092012_6_FD_184487 | JGI IMG/M metagenome (GOLD analysis project Ga0208357, IMG submission 184487) | Arctic peat soil microbial communities from Barrow, Alaska - NGEE Surface sample F52-2 deep-092012 (SPAdes) | ecosystem: Environmental > Terrestrial > Soil > Wetlands > Peat ...
AGGAAATAGCGCACCGCATAGATGCGGCCGCGCCAGGCATCGGCCGTGTAGCGCGCCAGCACGATGTCGTTGACGGTCACCTGCCCGTAGATCGCGGCAACGGCGACCGCGAGCGCGACCATCAACATCACGCCGTCGGCATAGGCCGCCCATAGATTGCCGAGGAACCCGATCGCGGTGACGGCCACGAACAGCATGTGCGCCGAGAAACGCTCGACCAGACGGCCGATGCAGAGTTGCGCAACAGCGCCGCAGAGCAGCACCAAGGTTGCCACGCTGCCGGCGAGGACCAGCGGCACGTGGCTCGCCAGCCTTTCATCGACGATCTTCGGCAGCGCGATGGTGAGCAGGTTGAACACGGTGCCGGCGGAGAGCGCAATGCCGATGAACAGGCCGAACAGCAGCACCGCCTCCCGCATCGTCATCTTCACCGCGGCCGTCTTCTTGCGGGCCTTGCGATGATGGCGGTCGTCGGGCGTGAGCCAGAGATAGACCACGCCCGTCACCACCGCGACCACGGCAGGCGCGAGGAAAGCCACGCGCCAGCCGAACCAGGCGGCGAGAAAGGCGCTGACGCCGGCGGCGAGCGAGACGCCGAGATTGCCGCAGACGCCGTTGAAGGCGAGCGTGCGCCCTTTCGCCTGCGACGCCTCGATGAGCATCGCCATGCCGACCGGGTGATAGATCGAGGCGAACACGCCGATCGCAAACAGCGCGACCGCCAGCACGACCAGGTTCGGTGAGAAGCCGGCGAGCGCCAGCGAGAAGCCGACGCCGATATAGAAGATCGCCATCATGTTGCGGCGGCTCCAGCGGTCGGCGAGCAGGCCGGCCGGCAACGAGCAGGCGCCGAAGGCGATGAAGGCGGCGGTCGAGAACACGATCAGTTCGGAATAGGGCCGGCCGTAAACGGCACCGAGGCCAAGCACCACCGTCGGGTAGATCAGCAGGACGAAATGATCGATCCCATGCGCCCAGTTGAGAAAGCCGATGGTGCGGCGCTTGGCGTGCTCGTCGGCAACGGCGGTTGTCATGAGGTGCGATTCCCGGGATTCGAGACCCGATATACCCCTTGCCAATGGACGATGTTCGGTCGAATTTCGTCGCGATCGGGCCATGGCACAGAGACTACCTCAATACCGTCGAAACCTCGACGATGCCCCGCGCCGCGTCGCCGTCATGGCGCGCGCCTGGACGCTTGGCGAGCACATCCCCCTGCACATCCATCGGCGGGCGCAGCTCCTGCACGCCACCACCGGCATCATGCGGGTCGAAACCGAGGCCGCGGCCTGGATCGTGCCGCCGGCGCGCGCGCTGTGGCTGCCGGCGGAATTGCCGCACAGCGTCACCATGCGCAGCCATGTCGAGATGCGCACGATCTACTTCGACCCGGGCGTCTGCGGCGCGCTGCCGGCGCAGCCCGTCATGGTCGAGATCTCCGGCCTGCTGCGCGAACTGATCCTCGCGTTGCTCGGCGAGCCGGCGGATTACGACGAGGACGGCCGGGGCGGCAATATCGCCCGGCTGATCCTGAGCGAGATGGCGCGGCTGAAGGAGCGCCGCCTCGACGTGCCGATGCCGCGCGATCAGCGTGCGCTGCGCATCGCCCGCGCCCTGCTCGACGATGCCAGCGTCGGCCACGATCTCGACCGCTGGGCGGATGAAGCCGGCGCCAGCCGCCGCACGCTCGCCCGCCTGTTCCGCAGCGAAACGGGCCTCGGCTTTGCCGAGTGGCGGGCACGTTTACGCGCTGTCGACGGTCTTGCCCGGCTCGCTGATGGCGCCTCAGTCGCCGAAGTTGCCGTTCTTGTCGGCTACGCCAGCCCCAGCGCCTTCTCGGCGATGATCCACCGCACCTTGGGCCAGCCACCGCGGCGCCTGACCCGGCAGCCCGGCTGAGATCCGAAGGTCCGCGGTGGACACGTGCACGGCCTCCCGTCTAGATTGTATCCGTATCTAGATCGGTTGTACCGTTGCGTCGGTGGGGCGTCATGCGTTGGGGCTGGAGCGCGGTGTTCGCCGCCGCGGCCTTGTGGCTGTCATGCTTCGCGAGCATGGCCGGCGACGTCGATGACGCTACGGTCATCCTGTTCTCCGGCCGCGATCTGTGGCGCAACGGCCTCTTTGCCTATGGCGGTTTCCTCACCGCGCCGGGCGGCTTTAACGACGACGGGCTGCTGCTGAAGGTCCTGCTCTCGGGCGGCCTCTATCGCTACAGCGCCGGCGATCTCGGCGGCGAGAGCGTGGTGGGTGCGGAAGCGACGGCGCAGTTCCTGCCGGGCTTTCGCATCAAGCGGCATGGCGTCGAAGCCAAGATCTTTTTCGGCTTCGATTTCGAGCGACACAAATTGTGGCCCGACGATCCGGGCAACCGTCTCCAGGGCAGCGCCGTCGGCATCCGCTTCGCCGCGGAATTCTGGACCGAGCCGACGGCGACGACAATGATCGCCGCCAGCCTCTCGCTGTCGTCGATCGCCACGAGCAATTCGGGCCGCCTCGCCTATGGCTGGCGCGTCTGCGAGGACATGTTTGAGGATGGCTTCTACATCGGCCCCGAAGCGCAATATTTCGGCGCCGACGGCTACCGGCATTTACGGCTTGGCGTTCACATCACCGAACTCAAGGCCGAGAATTACGAGTGGTCGGCGGGGCTGGGCTTTGCGCGCGACTCCGATGGCGCCGCCGGTCCCTACGTGCGCATCGGCTTCAACGTGCGGCGGTAGTGTCGCCTGTACCGGCCGGTACGCAGGCCGAGACCGCGTCGTCCGGCTTGGCGCAGAACGGGATCGCCCAGACGAAATCGCTTTGGCGGAATTGCGGCGCCTCGCGCGAACCCGAGCCGGTGAACCATAAGGTCCTCGGCGCACCGATCTTCGGAATGGCCTTCGCCGATTGGCCGTGACGATCGAACGCGGCCTCGGCGTGACACGTGATGCAGGACGATCGCCCGTGCGGCACGCCGGCATTGATCGTCTCGGCGACGGAATTGCCGAGACGCGTCGGCGCGCCTGTCGTGGTGACGAATTCGGTCTGCGTCCCTTTCAGGCAGTAGTTCAGCCAGACGTCGGCGATGCCGTTTTCGGCGAACAACCGGCGCAGCGCCTCGCTCGCGCGGCATTGGGCGTAGCCGCGCTCCGGATGGCGGTTGGCGGCAAGGGCCGGTTCCACCGCGCCGAACGTGTCACGACAGCCGGTGTCGTCGCAGCGGCCGGGATTTTTCCAGTGTTCAAATGTCGCCCAAGTCCAATTGGGCACCTGCTTGGTGATGACGTGCAGAGCGATCAGCGCGACCGGCACCGTCTCGTCGCCGAACTTCGCCTGATTGATGTGGTAGAGCGAAGTCGCCTGCTCGGCCGTCACGCCGTTCCAGGCCTTCAGTTCAGAGACCGGCAGCCATTCGGCCTTCACCTCGATCGTGTCGATCGGAAAATCCATCGCCTTACCGAAGAAGGCGGCAAGTCCGCGCCGCGTCGTCAGGCCGTTGTCGACGATGAAGTCGAAGGCCGGGCGGTTGCGCAAAGTCTCCTTGCCGATGCACGGCGCGATGTGCCCGGCGTCGCAATGCTGCGCCGGCAGGATCGCGCCCGGGAGCTTGCTGCCGCGCGGCTGGACCCGGTTGATCAGGACCATGCGCGCACCCTCGCCCGCATCCGGCCAGCGCGGCGTCTCAACGAAGGTGTCGATGTCGGAGGCCCAGGTCTCGAACAGCACGTCGTTGTTGCCCGCCTTCGCGGCGGGGCGCGTAATCTGCGCGAGCAGTTCCCACGCGGTCTGGTCCGGCCGGCTCATCGCCGGGTTGGGATTGCCGGCCAGCGCCGTCGCAACGCCAAGGCATCCCACGGCAAGCGCAAGACTGGCAACCACCGAACTGCGCAGCCTGCCCATCAAACCTCTACGAACGTATTAGCTTCTATGGATTTGAACACCGGGAGCAAACGAAAATTCCCGCTCAGGTCGCGTATGCCGCAGAAGCGGCCCGACGGTGCGCAGATAATGCGTGAGCGGCAACGCCTCGCTTTATTGGCGGCAATGCACAGTTCGATCGCCGGTCAGTTCAGCAATTTGAAGCGTTCCAACGCCCGCCTTAGCCTTTGGCGTCGCAGAAGAACGTGCGGATGACGCATTCCTTGGCGCCGTCGGCGTAGCAGCGCTTCAGCGCGGCGTTCTGCGCGGCACCGAGGCGCGGCGCCTTGCCGACACCATGACCGCCGCAGGCATTGGCATAATCGACGGCGAGCGCCGCGCAACCGCGCTTGACGGTGGCGACGACGCGGCAACTTTCGTCCTTGCATTTGGCAAGGGCGCTCTTGCTCGCATCCGGGGCGCTGCGAAAATCGAAAGCTTCGCCATAAGCGCCACACGAGCCGATCGCCAGAGCGCCCGCGGCGCGCACGGTCTGCACGGTGACGAGCATGAGTGTCGTGATCGCTGCCAGCAAGGCGGCGACCACCATCACGCGGGCGACCGGTGCATAGACCTCGCTCATGAGAGCCCTACCCCAACTTGCGTGGAACTTGGGGTGAGTCGGGGATGGCGATCAATGATTCGAGTCTCAGGCGCGTTCGATTTCAGCCTTGACCACCGAGAGCGACTCGGGGGTATCGACGTCGGTCAGCGCACCCTGGCCTGCGACCGGCACCTCGACGACGGCTTCGGCATAGCTGCCGATCAGACCGCGAGCGCCGACGTCGCCCTGCACCGCCATCAAGTCCGGGAAGAAGCGGCGCGACCAGACAACCGGATTGCCGCGATGGCCGTCGATCGACGGCACCACGACAAGCGCGCCCTTGTCCGGATCGAAGGCGGCGATCAGCTTATCGACCAGCCCCGCGTCGACTTGCGGCATGTCGCCGAGGCAGATGACAACGCCGTCAATCTCCTTCGGCACGGCGGCGATCCCGGTGCGGAGCGAAGAGCCGAGACCGTCGGCGTAATCGTGATTATGCGCAAACCGGATCGGCAGCCCGGCAAGCGCCTTCTCGACCTTCTCTTTTTCGTGCCCGGTGACGACGATGACGGGAGATGCATGCGACGCCAGTGCCTGCTCGGCGGCAATGCGAACCAAAGGCTTGCCGCCGATTTCGGCGATCAGCTTGTTGATCACACCCATGCGCGTCGAACGGCCGGCGGCAAGCACGACAGCGGCGACCCGCCGTCCCTTCTGCGCCGCTATGTCGGGCTCTGCGCGCGGCTGCGGCCGCGTCACGATCTCCATCAGCAGCCCGCCGACGCCCAGGCCTGTGATGTCGGCACGCGTCACCGGCAGCCCGGCCAAGAGCCGCATCAGGATCCAGTCGAAGCCATTCTCCTTCGGCGAGCGCGCACACCCCGGCGCGCCGAGGACCGGTTGACCGGCGATGCGGCCGACCAGCATGAGGTTGCCGGGATCGACCGGCATGCCGAAATGCTCGATGTCGCCGCCGGCCATCTCGACCGCCATCGGAATGACATCACGCCGGTCGGCAATCGCCGAAGCACCGAAGACGATGACGAGCTCGGCGCCGGCGGCGCGCACCTCTGCGATTGCCTGCGCCAGCGCCGCCTGCTCGTGCGGCACGCGCTTTTCCATCACGATGCGCGCGCCGGCCGGCGCGATACGCGCCTCGGTGATCCTCAGCGTCTTGTCGATGACTTTCGGCGCCAGACCCGGCAGCAACGTCGAGACGATACCGACCTTTTTGATCGTGTAGGACGCAACGCGGATGACTGGCCGCACGCGCGCCGCCTCTGCGACGGCCTTGTCGCGCGCCGCGCCGGACACGGCGAAGGGGATGATCTTCACTGTGGCGATCATCTCGCCCTCGACCACAGGCTTGAAAGCGGTGAGCGTTGCCACCGTCACCGCCTCGTCGACCCGGTTGAGACCGTCGATGGCGTCGCGATCGACCACCAGCACGCCCGCCCGATCCGCGAACAAATTGCAGCGGCCGGTAAAGGCGCGGTCGAGCCGCACGCCCTCGCCACCGAGGGCCGCGGCGATGTCGGCGGCGGCTTCATCCTCGGACACGTCGCCGGGCTCGAGCCGAGCGACAACAATCTCCTTCACGTCGGCGGCTTCAAGCGCGGCGATTTCCTCGGCGCGGATCAAGGTGCCCTTCTTGAGGACAAGATCGCCCTGGCGGATCGAATGCACCGCCGTGGCGCCGAGCGCCTCGCGCACCGGGACCGCGCCGAATTTCATGCCGCCACCGCCGCCGTCTCGGTCTTCACGCGCAGCGACTGCGTGATCTCGGCGAGGATCGACACCGCGATCTCGGCCGGCGATACCGCGCCGATGGCAAGCCCAATCGGCGCATGAATGCGGGCAACCGCCGCCTCCGGGATGCCGGCCTGTTTCAGGCGGTCGATGCGGCGCCCATGGGTCTTTCTCGAGCCGAGCGCTCCGATATAGAAGCACTCGCGCTGGAGCGCGTGCAGCAGCGCCGGGTCGTCGATTTTAGGATCGTGCGTCAGCGCGACGAAGGCGGTGTAGTGATCGATGTTCAGCGGCGGCAGCGCCGCGTCCGGCCATTCGGCAATCAGCTTCACATCGGGGAAGCGCTCGAGCGAAGCGAAGGCAGTGCGCGGGTCGACAATGGTCACATCATAACCGACGAGCGTCGCCATCGGCGCCAGCGCCTGACTGATGTGCACCGCGCCGGTGATGACGAGCCGCGCCGACGGCACGTGCACGGTCAGGAAGACGCGGCCCTCGGCCGTGTCCTCCATGCCGCTCTTCGCCATGCGCAGACGCTTCTCGATGACGTCGCGTAACGGATCGCGCGCAATCTCGCTCGCCTTCACGATGCGCTGCTCGCCGTCCTCGACTCGAGTGACCACGACGGCCGCGCGCCGCGCCGCGCGTTCGACATTTAGGGTGTGGAGGATGTCGAGTTTCAACTGACCTTCTCCACGTAAACGCGGATGGTGCCGCCGCAAGAGAGACCGACCTGCCAGGCCGATTCGTCGGCAACGCCGAACTCGAGCATCTTGGCCTTGCCGCACTCGATCACGTCGATCGCTTCGGTGACCACCGCGCCCTCGACGCAGCCACCGGAGACCGAGCCGAGGAAGTTGCCTTCATCGTCGATGATGAGATTGGAGCCAACCGGGCGCGGCGCCGAACCCCAGGTTTCCATCACGGTCGCCAACGCCACGCCGCGACCAGCCTTGCGCCAGTCCTCGGCGACTTTGAGGATGTCTTCGTCACGTGCGAGCATCGTCAACCTCCGTTGCACACTTGTCATGGCGGGCTTGTCCCGGCCATTCACGCCTTCCTGATTTTCTTAAGAAGACGTGGATGCCCGGCACAAGGCCGGCATGACCCATTGATTTTACGCCACTCTCCGCAGCATCTCCTTCGGATCGCGGCCCTTAACCGGCGCGCCCGACAACGCGCGCACCAGGTCGCTCATCGCATCGAGATTGTGGATCGGCCGCAGTTCATCAACATGCGGCAGGATCGTCCGCACCCCTTTGGCGCGGGGCTCGAAGCCCTCGAAGCGCAGGAGGGGATTGAGCCAGATCAGCCGGCGGCACGAGCGGTGCAGCCGGTCCATCTCGAATGATAGTGTATCGTCGGCATCCCGCTCAAGCCCGTCGGTGATGAGCAGCACCACGGCGCCCTGCCCCAGCACCCTCCGCGCCCAGCGCTTGTTGAAGTCGGCGAGCGAGGTGGCGATGCGCGTGCCGCCGGCCCAGTCGGCGACGTTGGCGCCGCAGGCGGCGAGCGCCTCGTCCGGATCGCGCTGGCGGATCGAGCGAGTGACGTTGGTCAGCCGCGTGCCGAACAGAAAGGTGGTGACGCGCTTCTCGCGCTCGGTGATCGCGTGGAGGAAATGCAGGAAAAGCCGCGTGTACTGGCTCATCGAGCCGGAGATGTCGAGCAGCGCGACAATCGGCGGCTCCTTCTGCCGCGGTCCGACATATTTCAGATCGATGACGGCGCCGCCCGCCTTCATGCTGGCGCGCAAGGTCCGGCGTACGTCGATGATGTGACCGTGCCGGCTTGGCGCCAGACGGCGCGTGCGCACGCGTTCGAACGGCAGCGCCAGCCGCGCGATGGCGTCCTTGGCCTGAGCGACCTCCGCCGCGGTCATCTGCGCGAAGTCCTTCGTCTGGAGCACCTCCCGATCGGACACCGTAAGCCGCGCGTCGATCTCGACCTCCTGCTCGCGTTCACGGTGGTTCATGCCGGCGAACAGCGCGTCCTGGATGCGCTGCGCGCCCGCCTCTGGCGGCTTCGGCGCCTGCGGCAGCGTCTCCGGCAGCATGGCGGCGAGCATCTTCTCCATCAGGCCGCGGCGGCGGAAGAAGATGCGGAAGGCCTGGTCGAACAGGGTCGAGTGCTCGCGCCGCTTCACGAAGACCGAATGCAGCGTCCAATAGACGTCGTCGCGATTGCCGACCTGCGCGACGGCGAGCGCCTGGACCGCGTCGAGCACGGCGCCCGGGCCGACCGGCATCCCGGCCGCGCGCAATGCACGGGCGAAATAGAGGATGTTGTCGGCGAGTTTGCCGCTCGTTTCAGTCATCCAACGTCCCATTCTCCGTTGGTCACCGCGAAAGCGGGCGAACGGAGTGTGTTTGCGCGCCTGCTACTCCGCCGCCCGCATCTCCGCCTTCACCCCGTCGAGCAGCGATTTCACCTTGCTGGTGTCGAGGCGGGCGATGTCGTCCTGATACTTCAACAGCACGCCGAGCGTATCCGACACCGTCGCCGGATCGAGCGCCACGGCGTCGAGCTCGGTCAACGCGCCCGCCCAGTCGAGCGTCTCGGCGACGCCCGGCACCTTGAACAGGTCTTCCTTGCGCAAAGCCTGCACGAAAGCGACGATCTGCTCCGACAATTTCCTGGAAATGCCTGGCACCCTGGCGCGCAGAATTTTCAATTCACGCGCGGCGTCGGGATAGCCGACCCAGTGATAGAGGCACCGGCGCTTCAAAGCGTCGTGGACCTCGCGCGTGCGGTTGGAGGTGACGACGACGATCGGCGGATGCGGCGCCTTGACCGTGCCGAGCTCCGGCACCGTCACTTGGAAGTCGGCGAGTTCTTCCAGAAGGAAGGCCTCGAACGCCTCGTCGGTGCGGTCGATCTCATCGATGAGCAGCACCGGCGGCCCGTCCGGGTCCGGCTCCAGAGCCTGGAGCAATGGCCGCTTAATGAGGAATTTCTCGGAGAATACGTCGTGCTCGATGCGTTCGCGGTCGCCAGCGCCTTCCGCTTCGGCGAGACGGATGGCGATCATCTGCGCGCCGTAATTCCACTCGTAGACCGCAGACGAGACGTCGAGCCCCTCGTAGCACTGAAGGCGGATCAGTTTGCGGCCGAGGCTCGCGGCCAGCACCTTGGCGATCTCGGTCTTGCCGACGCCCGCCTCTCCCTCGAGGAAGATCGGCCGCCCCATTTTCAGGGCGAGATAAAGCACGGTCGCCAATGATCGGTCGGCGATGTAGTCGGCCTTCGCCAGCAGCGCGACCGTGGCATCGATGCTGGAGGGCAGCGGTGTAACAGACATTCCTAGGTCACCTCGATGTCACTTTATCCGAAGGCAAGGCCATCCTACATGTGGGTAGCAAAGCCGTCCCCGGCCAGCCAGAGATAGCTCCCATGACGACCGAAACCGCCGAAAAGACCCGCCAATTCCCAACGATCGATGCCGGCGTGCGCATCGGACACGTCCATCTGAAGGTCGCCGACCTGCAGCGGGCGCTTGATTTCTACTGCGGGGTGCTCGGCTTCGAGGTAACCACCACCCGCCCCGGCGCCGCCTTCATCTCGGCCGGCGGCTACCATCACCATATCGGCCTGAACACCTGGGAGAGCCGCGGCGGCCATCCGCCGGCCCCCGGCACCACCGGCCTCTACCATACCGCCATCCTCTACCCGACCCGGCGACTCCTGGCCGACGCGCTACGGCGGCTGATCGCCGCGAAAATCCCGCTTGAAGGCGCCAGCGACCACGGCGTCTCCGAGGCGCTCTATCTGCGCGATCCGGACGACAACGGCGTCGAACTCTATTGGGACCGTCCGAAGGACAAGTGGCCGCAGAAGTCGGACGGCTCATTGCAGATGTACACGCATCCGCTTGATCTGCACGACCTGCTGGCCGAACTCGACAAAGCGCCGGCTTAGGGCGCCCGCCGCGCGATGAGCTCGTTCAGCGCGTCGCCCACACGACGGACGACGGGGCCCCAGACTCGAGTCCGGTCCTGACGGAAGAGACGCGCGGTCGGATACCAGGGGCTGTCGTCGCGATCGATCAGCCAGCGCCAGTCGGGCACTTCCGGCAGCAACAACCACAACGGCTTGCCGAGGGCGCCGCAAAGATGCGCGGCGCTGGTGTCGACCGAAATTACCAGATCGAGCGCGGATACGAGCGCGGCTGTATCGCAGAATGTCGTCAGCGCATCGGCGACGTCGATCACCTTTCCCGCTTGCGTGAGCACGGCGGCGTCGGCCGCGCGCACGTCCTTTTGCAGGCTGACGAACGTGGCATCTATTTCGAGGAGTTGCAGGAGCGCATAGAAGGGAATCGACCGAGCGCTGTCGCGCTTGTGGCCGGGATTGCCCGACCAGACGAGCCCGATGCACGGACGCTTCGTCCCGATCCGCCCATTCCAATCCGTCACGTTTACCGGCGCACGCAGATACGGCGTCTCGGCCGGGATCGTTGCCTGTTCGGTGTTGAAGGCGAGCGGCAGGCTCAACAGCGGACAGTGCAGGCCGAAATCAGGCAGCGCGTCGCCGCGCGCGACGACCTCGATCGGCCCGGCGAGTGTGCGCATCAGCTCGACCAGCGGGCGCTGCACTTCGAGCACGACGCGCGCGCCGAGCGCCGCGACCATCGGCGCGTAGCGGCAGAACTGGATCGTATCACCGAGCCCCTGCTCGGCATGGAGCAGCACCGTTTTGCCCGCAATAGACGTGTCGCCAAGCCAAAGCCGCTTGTCGACGCGGCGCTGGAGGGCTGGGTTCGAAGCCAGTCGCCATTCGTGCTCCGGCCATCCACGGCTGAAGTCGCCGGCGAGGAGTAGCACCTGCGCCCGATTCCAGTGCGCATGCGCGTGGCCCGGCTTGCAGGAAAGCGCTCGGTCGAAACACGCGAGCGCCTCGTTGAGCCGCTTCCCATCGAACAGGGCGATGCCGCGATTGTTGAGCGCGTCAAGATGCGACGGGTTGAATCGCAGCGCCGTCTTGTAGCTTTCCAGGGCCGCGTCGGTGCGCTTAAGCGCCTGCAGCGCCAGGCCGCGATTGTTGTGAGCGTCGGCATAGTCCGGCCGAAGCCGCAAGGCGTGCTCACAGCTTGCTAGGGCCTCGTGCGCGCGGCCGAGCTCCTTGAGCGCCAGCGCACGGTTATTAAGCGCCTCGGTGTGGTCGGGCTTCGCCGCGAGCGCGCGATCGCAATGCGCGAGCGCCTCTTCGAAGCGCCTGAGGGCGTTGAGCGCTGCGCTGCGGTTGGTCAGCGCGACGACATCGTCCGGGCGCTCGCGCAAGGCGGTGCCGATCAACTCGGCCGCCTCGGCACTCCTGCCCTGCTGGTGGTGCAGGACGCCGAGTAGATGCAGCGCGTCGAACTGTCTCGGCGTCGCCTCGAGCACGGCGCGATACAGCGGCTCCGCATCGGCGAGACGGCCGGCCTGATGCACCGCGATTGCATCGCGCAATACGCCATGAAGATCGATCGCCGCGATGTGACGACTCATCGCTCAAGGATAGCATCGCTCTAGGCCAACAGCGGGAACCGCCGGCGTCCTTGGCGCGGGCACCAAGTGTTAACGGACGCGGCTCTACCCTGCTCTCTGACCTAAAATCTGGACGATTGCCACAATGCCAAAGGCGCACGCGTTTTAGACCAGGGCTACCCCCGATGGCATTGCCGCCATCGACCCTTATTCGCACGAGGAGACCGCGGCTGCGGTGGCGCGCCTCGCCGCCATGGTCGAGGCGCAGGCGCGCGTCATCCGCCAGCAGGACGCGGCGATGACGCGCAGCCGCGACATTTTCGAGCGCGCCTCAGCCGCCGCCCGCCTCGGCCTATGGGAATGCGACTTGACGAGCGAGACGCTGCAATGGTCGGGCGGCACCTACGACATGTTCGACATTGCGCGCGGCACGCCGCTCAAGCGCGACAAGGCTCTCGTCTGCTACCCCGAAGCCTCGCTGAAGACACTCGAGTCGATCCGGAGCCGCGCTATCGTCGAGCGCACAGGGTTCAACCTCGATACGGACATCGTCACGCTGGGCGGCGGACAGCGCTGGATCCGCATCACCGCGACCGTCGAATGCGCCGACGACCGGCCGCTTCGGCTCCTCGGCCTCAAGCAGGACATTACCGACGAGCGCGCGCGCTGGGAGCGCACGCGCCGCCGTGCCGAATTCGACGACCTGACGGGCCTCGCCAACCGCCGCCAGCTCCAGGCGCGGCTAGCAGAGGCTTGCGGAGACGCAACCGCGCAGAACGCCGGCGGCACGTTGCTGCTCGTCGATCTCGACGGCTTCAAGGACGTCAACGACTCGCTCGGCCACGCGGGCGGCGACGCGTGCCTGAAGGAGGCCGCGCAACGCCTCGCCGCCGCGTGCACGACGGCGGAAATCGTCGCCCGCATTGGCGGCGATGAATTCGCCGTGCTGCTTCGCGCTTCCGAACGGGCGCCCGTGCTGGTCGCGCGGCAGATCATCGCCGCCATGGGCCGACCGATCCGATCGGGCTGCCATCGCTTCCAGATCGGCGCGTCGGTCGGACTTGCCGCGATCCAAGACTGCCGCTCGGACGTCGCCATCAAGCGCGCCGACACCGCGCTCTATGCCGCCAAGGCGGCCGGACGCAGCACCTTCCGCTGGTTCGACCCGGTGACAATGCGGGTCTAGGTGGAAACGAAAACGGCGCTCAGCCATGAGCCGCGCGCCGCCGAACCTGCACGCCCTCGGCTTACGCCGTCGCTTTGGCGAGCGCCCGGCGCGCCAGCACGCCGACGAGATGCGCGCGATATTCGGGCGAAGCGTGGATGTCGCTGTTCATGCCGCTTGCCGGCACGGTCAGGCCATCGATCGACTTCGGCGAGAAGCGCTTCTTGAGCGCCTCCTCGAACGACTTCACGCGGAATACACCGTTCGAGCCGGCACCGGTGACCGCGACGCGGATATCCGGGCCCCGCTTCGACACGAACACGCCGACGAGCGCGAAGCCGGAGGCCGGATGCTTGAACTTCTCATAGGCGGCCTTCCTGGAAATCGGGAAGCTGACCTTGGTGATGATCTCACCCTCTTCCAAGGCCGTCGAGAACATGCCCTGAAAAAAGTCGTCCGCGGCGATGCGGCGCTTGTTGGTGATGATGGTCGCGCCGAGTCCAAGCAACGCGGCCGGATAATCTGCGTTCGGGTCGTTGTTCGCGATCGAGCCGCCGATCGTGCCGCGGTTGCGCACTTGCGGGTCGCCGATCGACCCCGGTACTGCCGCCAGCGCCGGCATAGCCTGCTTGAGCACGTCTGACTTGGCGACATCGGCATGCCGAGTCATCGCGCCGATCACGACGGAGCGGCCCTTAAGCTCGACGCCGCTCAGGCCCTCGACCAGCGACAGGTCGATCAGCGCCGACGGCTGCGCCAGCCGCTGCTTCATCACCGGCAGGAGCGAGTGCCCGCCGGCGAGCAATTTGGCCTCCGGATTGCGCGACAAGAGCCCGGCCGCCTGGCGGACCGTGCTCGGACGATGGAAGGTGAAATTGTACATGTTGGTCTCCTGTAAATTCGTCAGGCCGCCTGGCGCGGCGCAGCCTTCTGTAGCGCCGACCACACCGTATTGGCCGTGGCCGGCATCGGCACCTGTTCGCTGCCGATCGCATCGGTGATGGCGTTGATGACTGCGGCCGGCGCGGCGATGGCGCCAGCCTCGCCGCAGCCTTTGATGCCGAGCGGGTTAGAGGGCGATCTGGTCATGGTGGTCTCGACCTTGAACGACGGCAAGTCGTGGGCGTGCGGCATCGCATAGTCCATGAACGAGCCGGATACGAGTTGGCCGTTCGTATCGTAGACGACGCCTTCGAGCAGCGCCTGGCCGACGCCTTGCGCGATGCCGCCATGCACCTGACCCTCGACGATCATCGGATTGATCACGGTGCCGAAGTCGTCGACCGCGGTCCAGTTGACGATCTCCGTCTTCCCGGTGTCGCGATCGACTTCAACTTCGCAGATATGGCAGCCGGCCGGGAACGTGAAATTGGTCGGGTCGTAGAACGAGGTCTCTTTCAGCCCCGGCTCGAGCTCCTGGCCGGAGAATTTGTGCGCGATATAGGCGTTGAGCGCGACGTCGCCGAAAGCCGCGGACTTGTCGGTGCCGGCGACGGTAAACTTGCCGTCCTTGAACTCGATGTCACCTTCGGCGGCTTCGAGCATGTGCGCGGCGACCTTCTTCGCCTTGGCTTCGATCTTGTCCAGCGCTTTCACGATCGCCGACATGCCGACCGCGCCCGAACGCGAGCCGTAAGTGCCCATGCCGAACTGCACCTTGTCGGTGTCGCCATGGATGATCGCGACGTTGTCGAACGGAATGCCCAGGCGCTCCGACACGAGCTGGGCGAAGGTCGTCTCGTGCCCCTGCCCGTGCGCATGCGAACCGGTGAGCACCTCGACGGTACCGGTCGGGTTGACGCGCACCTCCGCGCTTTCCCACAGGCCAACGCCGGCGCCGAGCGAGCCGACCGCCTGCGAAGGCGCGATGCCGCAGGCCTCGATATAGGTCGAGTAGCCGATGCCGCGCAGCTTGCCTTGACGGGCGCTCTCGCGCTTGCGCTTGCCGAAGCCCTTCACGTCGCCGATCTCCGTCGCCTTCTTGAGCGAGGCGTTATAGTCGCCCGCGTCGTAGGACATGATCACCGGCGTCTGGTGCGGAAACGTCTTGATGAAGTTGCGCTTGCGCAGGTCCAACGGATCGAGGCCCATTTCACGCGCCGCGATCTCGACTAGCCGCTCGACCACGAAGGTCGCTTCGGGACGGCCGGCGCCGCGATACGCGTCGACCGGCACGGTATTGGTGTAGACCGCATCCACTTCGCAATAGATCTGCGGAATGTCGTACTGGCCCGACAGGAGCGTCGCGTAGAGATATGTCGGGACCGACGAAGAGAACGTCGACATGTAGGCGCCGAGATTGGCGATGGTCTTGGCACGGAGCGCGAGGATCTTGCCGTTGAGATCGAGCGCAAGCTCGGCCTGGGTGACATGGTCGCGGCCGTGCGCGTCGGTGATGAAGGCTTCGGTGCGATCCGATGTCCATTTGACCGGACGCACCACTTTGCGCGCCGCCCACAGGCAGACGACCTCCTCGGGATAAATGAAAATCTTCGAGCCAAAGCCGCCGCCGACGTCCGGCGCGATGACGCGTAATTTGTGCTCAGGCGCGATGCCGACGAAAGCGGAGATGACGAGCCGCGCGACGTGCGGGTTCTGCGACGTATTCCACAGCGTCAGATGATCGGTGCCGGCGTCGTATTCGGCAAGCGCGGCGCGAGGCTCGATCGCGTTCGGCGCCAGCCGGTTGTTCACGATGTTCAATTTGGTGACATGTTTCGCGGCCGCGAACGCCGCCTCCGTCGCCTTGGCGTCGCCGAGCGACCACTCGTAAATCGTGTTCTTCGGCGCGATGTCGTGGATCTGCGGCCCGCTCTTCGCCTTGGACGGGTCGGTGACCGCCGGCAGCACCTCGTAATCGATCTTAACCTTCTCGGCGGCGTCGCGCCCTTGCGCTATCGTCTCGGCGATCACGACCGCAACGGCGTCGCCGACATGATTGACCGTGGTCGCCGCCAGTGCCGGATGCGGCGCCATATTCATTGGCGAGCCGTCCTTGGAATGGATCATCCAGCCGCAGATGAGATTGCCGATCTTGTCGGAGGCGAGATCGGCGCCGGTGAGGACGGCGACGATGCCCGGCATCGTCTTCGCTTCCGCGGCGTCGACGCTCTTGATGCGGGCGCGGGCATGCGGCGAGCGCACAAACACGGCACGAGTTTCGCCCGGTCGGACGACGTCGTCGGTATACTGGCCTTTTCCCGTGATGAAGCGGAGGTCTTCCTTCCGGCGCACCGCCGCGCCGATCCCGGTCGCGCTCATGGCGGTCTCCTCCCAGTTGACTGTAATTCCGACTTCGCTTGGTGGCGGCGCGCGCCTAAGCCATCGCCTTCGCGCCCGCGGCGATCGCCTTGACGATATTATGGTAGCCGGTGCACCGGCACAGATTGCCGTCGAGCTGCTCGCGGATCGTGTGCTCGTCGAGGTCGTGACCGTTGCGGCGCACGATGTCGAGCGCGGCCATGATCATGCCCGGCGTGCAATAGCCGCACTGAAGGCCGTGATGCTCGCGGAACGCCTCCTGCATCGGATGCAGCTTGCCGCCCGGCTCCGCCAGACCCTCGATCGTGGTGACCTTCGCGCCCTCGCACTGGAGCGCGAGCGTGGTGCAGGACTTGGCGGCAATACCGTCGACGTGCACGACACAGGCGCCGCACTGGGACGTGTCGCAGCCGACATGCGTGCCGGTCAGCCTGAGATTTTCGCGCAGGAATTGCACCAGCAAGGTGCGCGCTTCGACTTCGCCGGAGACGGTTTTTCCATTGACCGTCATGGACACGGCTGGCATCGCATTCCTCCCACTTTAGGTCCGAATTGCCCCTTATTGACCGTTAGCCGCATTCAGGCGGCGGCAGGGGCATGAAATCGCATCGATTTCGGTCGAGTTTTGACCTGGAACAGGTCGTAAGTGTGGACCTCCGCCGCCGTCCCGGTCAAGCCGGTCCGAAGGCGCGAGGCGTCGGCGAGCGGTAAGGCTGTCAGGATTTCTCGACCGAGGCCGCGAAATTGCGGAAGAAGTCGTCCGCCAGCTTTTTGGCCGCGCCGTTGACCAGCCGCTGCCCGAGTTGCGCGAGCTTGCCGCCGATCTGCGCCTCGACGTTGTAGGTGAGCAGCGTGCCGCCGTCCTTGTCGCTGAGCGCCACGGTCGCCCCGCCTTTGGCGAAGCCGGCGACACCGCCGTCGCCCTCCCCTGAGATCCTGTAGCCGTTCGGCGGATCGAGATCGGTCAGGTGCACCTTGCCTTTGAATTTGGCTTTGACCGGCCCGATCTTGGTGACGGCAATCGCCTGGAATTCCGTATCCGAGCTCTTGTTGAGCTCCTCACATCCGGGGATGCAGGCCTTGAGCACCTCGGCGTCGTTGAGCTTCTGCCATACAACATCGCGCGCGGCGGCAAGCTGGACCTCGCCCGTCATCGTCATCGCCATCGGAGCCGTCTCCTTCTCAAGCCGCCAAACCCGAACCGCTTGCACTTAAGGCCTCGGAGCCATTCTGAAAAGAGCTTTGCAGGATGCCAGCCTTCGCCTAATGGAGGCTGGGCCTCGCCCGCGGCGGGCGCCATAAGAATTTGAAGGGGGGAAACACGATGCCGACGATCACCGTCGACGACGGCTGTCCGATACACGTCGAGGTCACCGGCCGCGATAATGCCCCGGCGCTGATGCTGTCCAATTCGCTCGGCACCGACCTGCATATGTGGGACGACCAGGCCGACGAGTTCGCCAGGCACTTCCGCCTCATCCGCTACGACCGGCGCGGCCACGGCCAATCGGGCGCGCCGCCGGGCCCCTACAGCTTCGACCGCTTCGGCCGCGACATCCTCGGCGTACTCGACGGGCTTGGCGTGAAGCAGACCAGTTGGTGTGGCGTGTCGATGGGCGGCATGGACGGTCAGTGGCTTGGGGCGAATGCGCCCGACCGGATCACTAAGCTGGTCCTGGCCAACACCCATTATCATTACGCCGACAAGGCGCCCTGGGCCGACCGCCTCCGCTTCCTCGAGCAGCATCCCTTGAGCGACATGGTCGTCGCCAATATGGAGCGTTGGTTCACCAAGGGCTTCCGCGAGCGCGCGCCGCAGGCGATCGAACGCATGAGCAAAATGTTCGTCGCCACCGACCGTGGCGGTTACTCGGCCTGCGTCGCCGCCGTGCGCGACATCGACTTCCGCGCCAGCAATCCGACGATCAAGTTGCCCACACTGGTCATCGTCGGCGCGCAGGACCCGGCGACGCCGCCGGCGGCCGGCGAGACGATCGCAAAGGCGATCCCCGGCGCCAAACTCGTCGCGCTGGACGCCGCCCATATTTCCAACGTCGAGCAGCCGCAGGCCTTCACCAAGGCCGTGCTCGATTTCCTGCTCGGCTGACGGAGGCCATCATGGACGAACGCGAACGCTACGAGCGCGGCATGGCGCAGCGCCGCAAGGTGCTGGGCAATGCCTGGGTCGACCGCGCCAATACCAAAAAGAGCGCCTTCACCGAGGAGTTCCAGGATTTCATTACCCGTGCCGCCTGGGGCGAGGTCTGGACGCGCCCGCATTACGACGAACGCACGCGCCGGGTGCTAGTGATCGGCACCATGCTCGCGCTCGACAAGTGGGAAGAATTCCGCATGCACGTCCGCGCCGCCCTGACCGAGGGCGGCTTCATGCCGGACGACATCAAGGAGATCATCCTGCAACAGGCGATCTATTGCGGCGTGCCGGCCGCCAACCACGCTTTCAAAGAGGCGGCCGCCGTCATCGAAGAGATCGGCAAGACCGAATAACTCAAAAAGAAAGGCGAGCCGCGCGGCTCGCCTACATCCCGCCCAGAGCGCGGGAGACTTCGTTCAATTTTTCGCTGACGACGCCGGTATATTCGTGCATCACGAACCAGGCGAGACAGCCGCGCACGCCCCAGAGCAGCAGCAGCGCGACGAGGCGATCGAGCATGGGACGGCCTCGCCGCGCCTGATGTTCAACCGGCTATGGGTGCAGCACCGAACCTGACGCGGTGTGCGGCGCTTGCTCATCGTCGGCGGACGGCGCCGCGATCGGCATCGCAAGGACATTGCGCTCGGCGATGCAGAGGGCGAGGGCCAGGCAGGCGAGCAGAATGTGGATCGCGTATTCGCGCACGATCGTGGCATTGCCCGACCATACCGCCGGGGCCACCGAGATGAAGCTGAACACGATGATGATGATCAGCGCGCCTTCGAGGATCTGCGCGTTCGCGGTGCCGCCGACGAACGAGCGAAAGCGATCGACGATGTGCACGCCGCAGATGGCGGCGACGGCGACCTTCATCGCGGCGATGAAGGCGGCAAGCTTGATGGCGCCGACAGGAGCAAGGTGGAACAGGCGCGCTGCATCGAATACAAGTTGCGCGCGCCACACGTCATCGAGCCCGTAATTCGGCGAGGTCAGCGCCCGCAGGCCCTCGAGGCCCCAGGTCAGCGTGAAATAAAGGGCGATGGCGACGATCAACGCTACGGTCGCGGTCGAAGCTTTACGCATTGTGTCCTCCCTGATTTCGCGGACAATCACTGCGTATTCTCTTCAACTGCGACGGGCAAAAGAAACCAAGGCTTTACCTTACCTGTTAGCCGCTTAACCACGCGGAACGCGCCGAACGACCTGAACGCAAAACAGAAAGCGGGTGGGTTCGCGCGCGCCGCGCGCTTAACTGCAAACCGATGATCGAGAAGTCGCACGCGAGAAGGCGCGGCACGATCATTGTTAATGATGTTTTCGACCACAAACATTCATTTTCCTCCGCGCCGCCGCGAGCGCAAAAGGCCGCGCCGCACGCGAGAGGGAACCATCGGGAGAGGGCCGAGGCGATATTTAGGAAAGATCTGTCATGACCCTGGCTACGACACCGAGCAGCGCGGCGGCGCAAACCAGACCGCGTCTCGTTCTCATCGCGACCTCGCTCGGCATCTTGTTTGCGCAGATCGATACATCCGTCGTCAATCTCGCGGTCAAGAGCATCGGCGCCGATCTCAATGCCAGCATCAGCGCGATGCAGTGGGTGGTCGACGCTTACAACCTCGTTTATGCGAGCCTGTTGCTCACCGGCGGCACGCTCGGCGACCTTTATGGACGCCGCAGGGTCTTCGTTGCAGGCATCGCATTGTTCATAGCCGGCACTCTGGTCTGCGCGCTCGCGCCGAACGCCGTCATGCTGATCGCCGGCCGCGTCGTTAGCGGGCTGGGTGCCGCCTTCATGGTGCCGATGTCGCTCGTTCTGCTCACCCTCGCCTTCCCAGACCGGCAAGCGCGCGCGCACGCCATCGGCATCTGGGCGAGTTGCAATGGTCTCGCCTTCATCATCGGCCCTATCGTCGGCGGCTGGCTCGTCGACACGATCGGCTGGCGCAGCATCTTCTATCTGATCCTGCCGATCTGCGCGGCGGCGCTGGCGATCACTTATGTGGGCGTGCGCGAGAGCGCCGAGCCCGCCGGCCGCAGGCTCGATCTTGCAGGCCAGGCGTTGGCGATCACCGGGCTCGTCGCCTTCGCCTTTGCCGCGATCGAAGGATCACAATGGGGTTGGACCTCGCCCGTCATCATCGGCGCTGCGATTCTGACCGTTGCCGCCTTCGCCCTGCTCGTCGTTGTCGAAGACCGCACGCCAGGCCCGCTGCTGCCGCTCGAATTCCTGTGGCGGCCGACCTTCTCGGCCTCGCTCGCCTGCGCCAGCCTGATGACGTTCGGCATGTATGCGCTGCTGTTCATCATGCCGCTATACTTCCAGACCGTACGCGGCGCGACGCCGTTCGTCGCCGGCCTCGACTTGATGCCGATGCCGATCGCCTTTTTCCTCGTTTCGCAATTCGTCGGCCACTTGAACAATCGTCTCGGCCCGCGAGTCGTGATGACCACCGGCATGATCTGCATGGGCCTTGGCGCGTTTGGGCTCGCCGCGATCGACGAGGGCACGAGCCTTGTCTTGATCGAGCTCGCGCTGCTCGTCGTCGGCGTCGGGCTCGGCTTGAACACGGCCCCGGTGAACGGCGTGGCCATCGCCGCGCTACCGCCGGCGCGTTCGGGCACCGCCTCCGGCATGCTCAACACAACCCGCATGGTCGGCGCGACGCTCGGCGTCGCCATTCTCGGCGCGCTGTTCGCCGCCGACGCCGGCAGTCAGACGGCGTCCGCCGGCGGCTTCCTGGCCGGCTTGCGGGCGGCGCTCTGTGGCGGCGGTGCGGGCGAGTTGCTCGGCGCGCTCATCGCCGTCGTCTATCTGCGCAAGGACTCGCTGAAACAGACAGATTAGCCGCTGCGGCGCTCGCGGAAGGCCTGCGGCGTCATGCCGGTCTGCTTGCGAAAGAAGCGCGTGAAGTGCGACGGGTCGGCAAAGGCGAGATCGTAAGCGATCTCATGAATCGCTTGACCGGTGAAAACTAGCTGGCGCTTGGCTTCGGTCAGCACGCGCTGGCGGATCAGGTGGCCCGCGGTGACGCCGGTCGCCCGCTTCACATGATCGTTGAGCCGGTCCGAGGTCATGTTGAGCCGCTTAGCGTAGAAACGGATCAGCCGCTCGGTGCGGAAATTGGCATCGACCAGCCGTCGCAGCTCCTCGATCCTGGCGTCGGCCGGTGCCAGCGTCACCGCACCGGTGCGCGCTCGGCTCGCCGCGAGGCGCACCACCTCGATCGCGATAAGCGCGAGCAGCGCCCGCATCGCCAGCCGGTGTCCCTCGCGGGCAAGGAACCCCTCCTCCTGCAATTCGTGGCAGAGCGCCGAGACACGCGCGGTCTCCTGGATGTCGCCGAGCGGCAGGACGGGTTCGGTGGCAAGCGCCATCAATCGCTCGAGCGCCTCCCCGGACCTGTCGCCGAGGGCGCCGGCAACGTCCTCGGAAAAGCTCACGACCCAGCCGGAGGTGACCTGCGGTGCGAAGCGGAAGCCGTGGGCAATGCGCGGCGGTACCAAGACAACCGCCGGGGATGCGAACGGCACTGGCGCGGTCTCATAGCTCATCTCGCCGCCGCCCGCCTCGATCAGCAGCACCTGGAAGAGGTCGCGATGGCGATGCGCGCGGATGGTCCAGTCGTGCACGCTCGAACGGGCAGCGATGGTCTCGACATGAATGAAATCGAACGCCTGATCGACCGGCGGATCGCCGTAAAGATGGAACAACGGCAGCGCGGCGGTGGCCATAGACGCAAAGCATAAGCGAGCGCCCGCGGCGGGGCCATACACTGCAAAACGCCTTCGATCTGCTGTGCAAAACCCCGCGAAAAACCGCCGAAATCCCGACCTTCGCCGGCCCGCACTAATGCGCGGGGCGGAACGGCTGCGTCAACAGCCGCAACAACTTCCGTTCGGTCGCGTCGCGAAACACCGGCAGTCCGATGACGACCTTGTCGCCGGCCGCCGGTTTGGCGCGATAGGTGCCGAACAGGCGATCCCACCACGGAAGATTGAATCCGAAATTACTGTCAGTCTCCAGCCGGTCGCTCGAGTGATGCACCTCGTGCATCTGCGGCGTGACGACGATCCAGCGCGCAGCCGGCTCGGCCCATGCAGGCAAGGCGACATTGCTGTGGTTGAACATGGAGGTGGCGTTGAGCAACACCTCGAAAACGACGACCGCGCCGGCCGGCGCCCCGAGCGCGGCCACGGCGGCGATCTTGATCACCAGCGACAACAGGATTTCCAGCGGATGGAAGCGCACGCCCGTGGTCACGTCGATGTCGACGTCGGCGTGGTGCATGCTGTGCAGCCGCCACAGCACCGGCACATGATGGAACACGTAATGCTGCGCCCAGATCACGAGATCGAGCGCGATCACGGTCAGGATTGCCGCCGGCCAGAAAGGCACATGGAGGAGAGGTATTAAGCCCCACCCGTTACGGGATGCGACCAGCGCCATGCCGACCGCCGCCGTTGGCACCAGGAGCCGCACGGCAACAAGATCGACAGCGAGAATACCGAGGTTGCCGAACCAGCGCCCGCTCCGGCCTGCAACAAGGCGCCGACGCGGCACGCGCCATTCCCAGAAGGCGAACGCCGCGAAAAGCGCGGCCGCGGTGCCCAAGCGGATGGCGATTTCAACCTGTGGAGACAATCGCGCGCCCTCCTCGGCGCCTTAATAGCACACGAAGCACGATCCGGCGTTGCCGCTCGCGGTTGGCCCTGTTACCGTTCGGGCACGCGGGCGTATTGCGTGAGGGGCGCAGCTTCGCGAGGCGGCAGGGGAACGGATGGACGTCTTCATCCAGCAGCTGATCAATGGCATCACACTAGGCTCCATCTACGGCCTCATCGCCATCGGTTACACGATGGTGTTCGGCATCATCGGTATGGTGAACTTTGCCCATGGCGATGTCTTTATGGTGTCGGTGTTCATCTCGCTCATCGCCCTCCTCATATTGACCTCGTTCCTGGGCGTCACATCGATCGCGGTCGCGCTGTTCCTGGTGCTGCTGGTGGCGATGGTCTTCACGTCGCTGGTCAACTGGACCATCGAGCGCGTCGCCTACCGGCCGCTGCGCGGTTCCTTCCGCCTGGCGCCGCTGATCTCGGCGATCGGCATGTCCATTTTCCTGTCCAACTTCGTGCAGGTGACGCAGGGCCCGCGCAACAAATCGATCCCGCCGATCGTTCAGGGCGAATTCGTGCTGATGGATCATGGCAACTACGCGGTGACCCTCTCGTTCAGGCAATTGATTATCTGGGGCGTCACCGCCGTATTGCTGGTCTGCTTCTGGTACCTGGTGGCGAAGACCCGGCTTGGCCGCGCGCAGCGCGCCTGCGAGCAGGACCAGAAAATGGCCGCCCTCGTCGGCGTCGACGTCGACCGCACCATTTCGATGACCTTCGTCATCGCCGCCGCGCTCGCCGCCGTCGCCGGCACGATGTACCTAATGTATTATGGCGTCGTCTCGTTCGCCGACGGCTTCGTGCCGGGTGTGAAGGCCTTCACCGCAGCGGTCCTCGGCGGCATCGGCTCGCTGCCCGGCGCGGTGATCGGCGGCATCCTCATCGGCCTGATCGAGACCATGTGGTCGGCTTACTTCTCGCTCGACTACAAGGACGTCGCGGCCTTCTCGGTGCTGGTCATCACACTGATCTTCCTGCCGCAGGGCCTGTTCGGGCGTCCTGACGTCGAGAAGGTCTGACGATGCCGGAGGCGACGAAGGCGCGTAACAACGTCGTGGCTGCGCTGCGAGACGCCGGCCTGACGGCGCTGATCGCGTTCTTCCTGTTCCTGCCGCTCGTCGGATTTCAAGCGATCTCGAATATCCACAACGAGATCGTGGTGACGTGGCGCGGCGCGCTGCTATTCTCGCTCGTCGGCATCATCGGCTGCGGCCGGCTCTGCTACGCGCTCGCGATCGAGCCGAAGCTCAGGCGGCGCGCGCTCAAGGCAGCGAAGCTTGAGACTCCGGCCTGGCGCAGGATCCTGGGCAAGTGGTTCATCCCCTTCGCCATCGGATTCACCATCGTCTATCCCTTCGTCGTGCTCGCCACCGCCGGTACCGGCGGCGCGCTCAAATGGGTCGACAATTTCGGCATCCAGATTCTCATCTACGTGATGCTCGGCTTCGGCCTGAACATCGTCGTCGGCCTCGCCGGCCTGCTGGACCTCGGCTATGTCGCCTTCTACGCCGTCGGCGCCTACTCCTATGCGCTGCTGGCCAAGGAATTCGGTTTCTCGTTCTGGATCCTGCTGCCGCTCGCCGGCTGCCTCGCCTCGTTCTGGGGCATCCTGCTCGGATTTCCGGTGTTGCGGCTGCGCGGCGACTATCTCGCCATCGTCACCCTCGCCTTCGGCGAGATCATCCGCATCATCCTCATCAACTTCGTCGCGCTGACCAACGGCTATGCCGGCATCGGCGGCATCCCGCGGCCGTCCTTTTTCGGTATTCCGTTCAACGCCGATGATAATGGTTTTGCCGCCGTATTCGGGCTCGAATACACGCCGATCTACCGAACCATCTTTCTCTATTATCTGATCCTCGCGCTGGCGCTGCTCACCTGTTATGTGACCATCCGTCTCAGACGGCTGCCGGTTGGACGCGCCTGGGAGGCTTTGCGCGAGGACGAGATCGCCTGCCGCTCGCTCGGCATCAACACCACGAATACCAAGCTCACCGCTTTCGCGATGGGCGCGATGTTCGCCGGCTTTGCCGGGTCCTTCTTCGCGGCGCGGCAGGGCTTCATCTCGCCGGAGTCGTTCACCTTCCTCGAGTCCGCGACGATCCTCTCGATCGTCGTGCTCGGCGGCATGGGCAGCCAGATCGGCGTCGCCGTCGCGGCCATTGCCATGATCGGCGGCACCGAGATCATGCGCGATCTCGATTTCCTCAAGGAGATTTTCGGCTCGACCTTCGATCCGACCCAGTACCGCATGCTGATCTTCGGCGCGGGCATGGTGCTCGTCATGATCTGGCGGCCGCGCGGCCTGATCTCGACGCGCTCGCCCTCGGTGTTCTTGAAGGAGCGCAAGACGATCAGCGCCGACCTCGTCGGTGAGGGCCACGGCTGATGCCGGATCAGGCCGACATTCTGCTGCGCGTCGAGCAATTGACCATGCGCTTCGGCGGCCTGGTCGCGATCGATCATCTCTCCTTCGAGGCGCGCAAGGGCGAGATCACCGCTTTGATCGGGCCCAATGGCGCCGGCAAGACCACCGTGTTCAACTGCATCACGGGCTTCTACAAGCCGAGCGAGGGCCGCATCGGCCTGCGCCACGGCGCCATCGCAGCCTGGGACGCGCTCGAGCCGCTGACCGACAGTGGCAAGCGCTCCGTGACTTACGGTGATGGCTCGCTGTTTCTGCTCGAGCGCATGCCCGACTACCTCGTCTCGCAGCAGGCGCGCGTCGCCCGCACCTTCCAGAATATCCGCCTCTTCCCCGGCATGACCGCGCTGGAGAACCTGATGGTGGCGCAGCATAACCGGCTGATGCTTGCGTCCGGTTACACGCTGCTCGGCGTGCTCGGATTTCCCTCATACGCGGTGGCCGAACGCGCGGCGATCGAACAGGCGCGCGCCTGGCTTGACCGCGTCGGTCTCATCGGCCGCGCTGACGATCCGGCCGGCGACCTGCCCTATGGCGCCCAGCGGCGGCTCGAAATCGCGCGCGCGATGTGCATCGATCCTGTGCTGCTGTGTCTCGACGAGCCCGCCGCGGGCCTCAATCCGCGCGAGAGCGGCGAACTCAACGATCTCCTCCTGTCGATCCGCGACGATGACAAGATGTCGATCCTGCTCATCGAGCATGACATGTCGGTCGTCATGGAGATCTCGGACCACATCGTCGTGCTCGACTATGGCGTCAAGATCGCCGACGGCTCCCCGGAGGCGGTCCGCAACGACGAGAAGGTGATCGCCGCGTATCTGGGCGTGCCTGACCAGGACGTCGCCAAAGTGGCGGCGGAGGTCGGCGCATGAGCACTCCCCTTCTTAACGTGCGCGGTGTGAAGGCCTTCTACGGCCGCGTGATGGCGCTCAAGGGCGTCGACATGGACGTCAAGGCCGGCGAGATCGTCACGCTGATCGGCGCCAATGGCGCCGGCAAGTCGACGCTGATGATGACGATCTGCGGCAATCCGCGCGCCCGCGAGGGCACGATCGAGTTCGACGGCCGCGACATCACGCGCATGCCGACGCACGAGATTGCCCGGCTGAAGCTCGCCCAGTCGCCCGAGGGCCGCCGCATCTTCTCGCGCATGACCGTGCTCGAGAACCTGCAGATGGGCGCCACCGTCGCTGAACCGTCCGAATACGAGGCGAACCTCGACCGGGTGCTCGGCCTTTTCCCGCGGTTGAAACAGCGCATCTCGCAGCGCGGCGGCACATTGTCCGGCGGCGAGCAGCAGATGTTGGCGATCGCGCGGGCGCTGATGTCGCGGCCGCGCCTGCTCCTGCTCGACGAGCCGTCGCTCGGGCTTGCGCCCCTCATCGTGCGGCAGATCTTCGATGTGATCAAAGCGCTCAACACCGACACCGGTCTTACCGTGTTCCTGGTGGAGCAGAACGCCTATCATGCGCTGAAGCTGGCCGACCGCGGCTACGTCATGGTGAACGGCCTGATTACCTTGTCAGGTACCGGCCAGGAGCTCTTGGAGCGGCCCGAGATCAGGCAGGCTTATCTCGAGGGGGGCCGGCACTGATGGACGCTCTGGCGCACGCCTTCTCTATTCCGCATCTTCTCGCCGAAGAGGACAATTTCGGCGTCTTCTTCCTCGTCACCGTCTTCTTGGGCGGCGGGGCAGCCTGGCTGACCGGCCGCGCGGCGGCACAGACCTGGCGGCCGGTGGGGCAGGTCGTGGCCTACACGCTGATTTTAGCACTTGCGGTCCGCTTCATCCATTTCAGCCTGTTCGATGGCACCCTCCTGTCGCTACACTTCTATCTTGTCGACGCGACCATCTGCCTGATTGTTGGCCTGGTCGGATTCCGCGCCGCACGCGCCGCCCAGATGATACGTCAGTATCGCTGGATCAACGAGGCCGACGGACCATTGCGCTGGCGTCGCAAAGCGGGCTGATATAGCCTTTGGTATCGTCGGCACCATTGTTGGAGGGGTAACAGATGTTGAAGACCACCACGCTCGGCCTCGCGCTGGGCTTTGCGATCGCCGCCGCGGGCGCGGCCAATGCGCAAGTCAAATTCGGCGTCGAGGGTCCGATCACGGGGCCGAACGCAGCATTCGGCGCGCAACTCAAGAACGGCGCGCAGCAGGCCGTCGATGACATCAACGCCGCAGGCGGCGTCAACGGACAGAAGCTCAGCGTCGAGTTCGGCGACGACGTGTCGGACCCGAAGCAAGGTGTCTCGGTCGCCAACAAGTTCGCCGCTGACGGCGTGAAGTTCGTGGTCGGCGCCTTCAACTCCGGCGTCACGATGCCCTCCTCCGAGGTCTTTCAGGAGAACGGAATCCTCGACGTCACGCCGGCGTCCACCAATCCGCAAATCACCGAACGCAAGATGTGGAACGTGTTCCGCACCTGCGGCCGCGACGATCAGCAGGGCGCGGTGGCGGGCACCTACATCCTCAAGCACTTCAAGGGCAAGAAGGTCGCGGTGGTCCACGACAAGACCACCTACGGCAAGGGCCTCGCCGACGAGACCGTTAAGGCGCTGGGCAAAGGCGGCATGAAGCCCGTGCTCTACGAAGGCGTGAACGTCGGCGAGAAAGACTATTCGGCCCTCGTCTCGAAGATCAAGCAGTCCGGCGCCGATCTCGTCTACTGGGGCGGTCTTCACACCGAAGGCGGCCTCATCGTGCGCCAGATGCGCGACCAGGGCGTCAAGTCTCCCCTGATGGGCGGCGACGGCATCACCACCGATGAGTTCGCTCAGGTCGGCGGCCCCGGCGTCGAAGGCACGCTCATGACCTACGGCCCGGATGCGCGCAACAATCCGGCCGCGAAGGACATTGTCGCCAAGTTCCGCGCCAATAAGTTCGAGCCGGAAGCCTACACGCTGTACAGCTACGCAGCGGTGCAGGTCATGGCGCAGGCCGCGGCCGCCGCGAAGTCGGTCGATCCCAAGAAGGTCGCCGAGAAGATGCACTCCGGCATGAAGTTCAAGACTGCCTTGGGCGACATCTCGTACGACAAGAAGGGCGACCGCACCAACCTCGACTACGTTATGTACATCTGGAAGAAGAACGCCGACGGCAAGATCACCTACGTCGAGTGCCCCGGCAACGACTGCTCGAAGGCAAAATAGACCTCGCGCACGTCCGAGATGGG